>ERZ773164.2490-NODE-2490-length-15032-cov-5.653669_pt1 | contig 15032 bp, 6 predicted proteins | sample MGYA00511917_ERZ773164 | MGnify/ENA primary metagenome ERZ773164 (study PRJEB29015, sample SAMEA2737847) | human gut metagenome | biome: human gut; feature: human-associated habitat; material: faeces | place: China | collected 2012 ...
CGGCAAAGTTCTGCAAGTTACCGGATAACGCCATACCGACAGCCACACCGGCAGAAGCCAACAGGGCTGCAAAAGAAGTTGTTTCGACTCCCAGAGCACCGACTACGGAGATAATCAACAGAATGGTCAGCAGAATATTTACCAGACTCTTCACAAAAGTCTTGATGCTTATATCCACTTTTCTTCTGTCCATCAGACGTCCGACAAATCGGTTGAGCATCGAGATGAGGAAGCGTCCGACAATGAAGACAAGGGTTGCAATCAGGATGCGTTCTCCGGCACGGATACCGAAATCTACCAATTGCTGGGTGATCAGAGAAAGCTTGTCCAATCCGTCCGCATTGGCTATCGCTTCTTCCATTAATTTATCTGCGACGATTTGTGTAGAATCCGCAAGCTGTGTTGCTGTCGCTTGAAATAATAGTAGCATAATTTGATAATTATATTAAAATGAATAAATAGCTGACTTGTCATATTTCAACAAACTACAAAGTTATATTGTTTTTAGCAAATCTAAAAGTTTTTTTTGCTTTCCTCCCGCAAAAGCAGTAATTTTGCCAACGATTCACTAAGTAGGGGTGCCTTAACATGACGGGCTGAGAACATACCCATAGAATCTGAACCGGGTAATGCCGGCGTAGAGAACTAATTAATAAGCAAGATGAAAAAAATGATGATGATGGCCGTCGCCTTATTGGGCGCAGGCTTCTCTGTCCATGCACAAACGAGTGCAAAGGATAGTCTGAAAGTAATCAACCTGCAAGAAGTGCAGGTAGTATCCACACGTGCTACAGCAAAAACTCCCGTAGCATTTACCAATATAGGCAAAGCCGAACTTAAAAAAGTGAATTTCGGGCAGGATATTCCCTACCTGCTGAGCATGACTCCTTCCACACTGACCACATCGGATGCGGGATCGGGCATCGGCTATACGACTCTTCGTGTACGAGGCACTGACGGCACGCGTATCAACATCACTGTAAACGGCATTCCGATGAACGATGCCGAAAGCCACAATCTGTTCTGGGTAAATATGCCCGACTTCTCTTCTTCCGTAAAGGATATGCAAGTGCAACGTGGCGCAGGAACATCGACCAACGGCGCCGGTGCCTTCGGAGCCAGTGTCAATATGCAGACTGAGGGTGCGTCCATGAAACCGTATGCCGAGTTCAACGGTTCCTATGGTTCTTTCAACACCCACAAGGAAACTGTAAAAGTGGGAACCGGACTACTGAACAATCACTGGACATTCGATGCCCGACTTTCCAACATCGGTACGGACGGATATATTGACCGTGCCTCCGTCAATCTCAACTCTTACTATCTGCAAGGAGGATATTTCGCCGAAAATACGTCTGTCAAACTGATCGCATTCGCAGGAAAAGAAAAGACGTATCATGCCTGGGGATATGCCACTAAAGCAGAAATGGAAGAACACGGAAGACGGTATAACCCTTGCGGCGAATATACCGGAGACGATAATGAAAAACATTATTATGCCGACCAGACGGATAACTATCTGCAAAAGAATTATCAACTCCTTTTCAACCATACCTTCTCCACCGCATGGAATCTGAACGTAGCCCTGCACTACACCAAAGGTGACGGCTACTATGAGGAATATAAAGAAGACAGATCTTTCGTAGAATACGGTCTGAAACCTTTTACAACAGACGGAAAAGAAATTTCGGAAAGCGATCTGGTCCGCCAGAAGAAAATGGATAATAAGTTTGGCGGGGGTGTTTTCTCCCTCAATTATACCAACCACCGACTAACGGCATCTTTGGGCGGAGGCATCAATCAATATCGGGGCAATAACTTCGGGAAAGTGACTTGGGTAAAGAACTACATCGGCGCACTATCTCCCGACCATGAATACTACCGCAACCAATCGAAGAAAACCGACGGTAACATCTATCTGAAAGCAAGCTACGACCTTACCGGAGGACTAAGTGCCTATGCCGACCTGCAATACCGGCACATCGACTACACCATCGACGGAGCAAATGACAAATACGACTGGAATAAAAGTGCGTTGCGTCCGCTGGCCGTAGACAAGAAATTCGACTTTTTCAACCCGAAAGTCGGACTGAACTGGAATATCAACTCCAATCACCGTGTCTACGCTTCTTTCTCCGTAGCTCAAAAAGAACCGACAAGAAATAATTATACGGATGGCGATCCCGACAGTTATCCGAAAGCTGAAAAGCTGCTCGACTATGAAGCCGGATACACATTCGCCAATCATTGGCTGACAGCAGGCGCCAACTTCTACTACATGGATTATACCGACCAGCTTGTCCTCACCGGAGCTTTGAACGATATCGGTGAAGCACTGACAGAAAACGTTCCGGACAGTTACCGGATGGGAATCGAACTGATGCTAGGTATCAAGCCCTGTAAATGGTTCCAATGGGATATCAATGCGACATGGAGCAAAAACCGTATCAAGAATTTCGTAGAAAAAATTCCCATTTACGATGGCTGGAACTTACTGGACGTCGTAAGCGTTTCTCATAAGAGTACTCGCATCGCCTTTTCACCGGATTTCCTGCTGAACAACCGTTTTGCTTTTACCTATCAAGGATTCGAAGCAGCCCTTCAATCCCAATTTGTCGGCAAGCAATATATGACAAATGCGGAAGTGGAAGCATTGACTCTGGATAAGTATTTCGTGAGCAACCTAAATCTGGCCTATACATTCAAACCCCGAAAAGTGGTGAAAGAAGTAACTATGGGTGTGACCGTCTACAACCTCTTCAACGAAGAATACGAGAACAACGGTTGGGCATCCAGTTCTTACGACAAGGATGTGAATCACAGAATAGACTCTGCCGGATACGCTGCGCAAGCGGGTACAAATGTTATGGCCCATGTCTCTTTCCGTTTTTAACAATAACTATTCAAACAGACAAGCCAGAAGCCGCCAACATGGAACGCGGCTTCTTATTTCCTCATTTTCTCTTCCATATATTTGGAAGGAAGCACCCCAAACTGTGCAACGAACTGCTTACGGAAGGAAATCATCGAATCATACCCTACCATTTCCGCCACTTCTGTCAGACTGCTATATCGCCCGCTCATGATAATAGAGGCAGCTTTACTCATCCGTACTCCATGAATCACCTCTATAATCGACAAACCTGTTTTCTGCTTAACCTTGCGATAAAGGGTCGGCTGGCTCATATTCAATTTGTCCGTCAGCACTTTTATTGTAAAATTCCGGTTTGATAAATTTTCTTCTATAATCTGAAGCATTTTAGGCATAAAAACATCCTGAACATCTTCTGAAGATTCCAGTACCTCTTCATCCAACATAAGAGTTTTCGCATAAAGTTTTCTTAGCAGATCACGTTGCTCTATCAACGCTTTCACCTTCTCTTTCAATAACTCCGGATTAAAAGGTTTCATTATATAGTCATCTACCCCTATTTGTAAACTTTTCAACCGGTCAGCATCCTCTGCTTTAGCTGTTAAAAAGATAACCGGTATATGAAAAGTCCGCTTATTTTCACGAATCTCCCGACTACATTCAAACCCATCTTTAACAGGCATCATTATATCAGATATGATTAATTTAGGTATATATTTATCAGCCATAGCCACCCCTTCTTCTCCATTTCCAGCCTCAATAACATTATAATCTTCTTTAAACAGACTGCATAAATATTCTCTCATCTCATCGTGATCCTCTATGATCAACAAATATTCCTTATTATTTTTCACTCTGTTAACGGGCTCTTCCATAGTCTCATTCTTTTCTTCTACTACTTCTTCCATCGGACGTTCTTCTGCCGGACACTCTTCCAACAAATCCCCCTTCATCGGATCAGGTACCATTTCATATTCCCCCGGCGCAAAATGAGAAAGCCCCATCGGAATGTGCAGAACGAATCGGCTGCCTTCTCCAACACGACTGGTCAACGTTACAAATCCATGATGCAACCCCATCGTATGCTTTACAATATGTAATCCAAGACCTATTGACGTGGAATATTGCGGGATACGTTTCCCTGTTACAAACGAATCAAACACGTGCTGTTGCAAATCATCAGGTATCCCAACTCCATTATCAGACACTGTTACAAGGCAATAAGGTCTTCCGTCAATTTCCGCCTCTGACACAGCCAGTTCAATACGTCCATTCTGAGAAGTATATTTAAAGGCATTCGATAGCAAATTCTGAACAGCTGATTCTATTTTCGCCACATCCACCCATAAATATAAAGGCACTGTATCTACCCGAACCAAAAATTCCCGCTTCTTGACCATAGCCATTTGCAGAAAAGGATTAGCCACACGGCTAACAATCTCCTTTATATTCGATTCTGACAGATGAAGTTTTATCATGCCTCCCTCTATCTTCTGTACATATAGCAGGCGATCAACCAGTGTCTGTAGAGAAAGACAATTCTTGTGCAATCTGTTAAATGAATCAAACCAATTATCCGATGGGGTAATGGACTTCATTATATCATGTATAGGAGCAAGTATCAAAGTAAGAGGAGTTCTTAACTCATGAGCAGCGTTCATAAAAAAGTTCTCACGTTCTTCCCGTATATGCCGTTCTGCGTTTCTCTCCAAATTTGCAATCGTCAGTTCATGTTTCAATTGAATCATTTTTTTGAAACGACGTTGCCGCCGCAACAAACTATAGAAAATATAACCAACCAAAAATAAAACCGAGAAAATCAAAAGCAAACGAAACCAGATAGTCTGACTCCAATGTGGAAGGATCGTTATCGGCAATGCAGTAACGTCTCCTTCCGTATTATTAGGGAACAATGTTTTGACTTCAAAAATATAATAACCGGCAGACAAGTTGGTAAACGAGACCTTACCCGCTTCAGAAACAATCCAATCTTTTTGATATGGATATAACCGATAGCTATATTTTTGCAGATCCTTCGAAAAAGCCAGATTATTGAAAAGGAGAGAGAAATCACGGTTTGCATTGACCAGTTCCAAATGGTCAATTGATGCAATATTTGAGTCCAAAACAACTTGCCCTTTTATCTTCTCACCTATATTGATTTGCTTATTATCGACTTCCAATCCAGTTAAAAGAGTTTTGCTGGCAATGGTGGCAGATGTCAGTATTTCCGGTTCAAAATAAGTTAAGCTCTTGTTATTTCCCCAAAATAAAGTATTCTTAAACAACATCACAGATTTATTGCTACTAGAAATATAATAGTTGTAGAAGACATGTTGTTGTCGGCTATATCTTGAGATACCGGATATACTCCCCAACCAAATACGCTTCTTCTCATCTTCCACTATACAATCTATACAATCATTACAAAGTCCATCTTTTACTGTATAAAAAGACGTTATCCTATCTTCGCCCACAGGAATGATTCCAAATCCATTTTTATAACCCACATATACAGTTCCGTCAGTACCAGTCAGTAAAGCACTAACTACACGAGCTCCTATATTTTCTTTTTCTTCATATCCATGAACCATCTTTAATGGACGAACATTGACCTGTGATAATCGTACAATACCTTTTGCTGTCCCTATCCAGATATTCCGCTGTTTATCTTCACAAATAGCAGTGACCCATGGCTCTGCATCTTCTTTCAAGGCTTCACGCAATGAGAATAATTCAAAATGACCTGTCTGCCGATCAAATAAGTACAATCCGGCAGAAGTGCATACCCAAAACCGATAACGGGAGTCAATCATTAAGGCCACTATATAGGAGTTTACCTTTTTCCCTAAATGATTGAGCGGATATATATGGAAAGAATCGGAACTCCAGTCATAACAAATCAAGTTTCCGGAAGCATTTCCAAACCATAAATTAGAACATGAATCTTTGATTGCACAAAACACCGGGACTTCCTTTTGATTGCCCACAGGAGAAAAGTTCAGCGGTCGCGATTTAGCATAAGGCTGGTCACTACGCATAATTCCTTCATGGTAAGTGCCCAACCAAATTCGACCATCTTTGTCAGCCACCTGAGCAGAGATTTCATTATGTTTTTTGCTGTGATATTGCATATAAGAATGCTGTCTAAAATCAAAATAGACAATCCCTCCTCCTCTAGTTCCGATCCATAGTATTCCCTCTTTATCATAATAAACAGAAATCATTCTTGTCTCTACATTCCGGTACTGCAAAAATGAGGTATTCGTATAAGGCGTTGCCGACAACTTAGAAGGATCATTTTCTTCAGGAGCTAACAGAGTATATCCATTCCAGGTTACTGCAATGTAAGAATCATTATCCAATGCAACCACCCCATACGCATCTGAATGTGATAAAGAAGACAACCTGGCATCCTCATTATACTGATAATAATCAGATTTTCCCGTGGGAATATGCAGACGAGTTACTCCACCCACTATAGAAGAAACCCAAATATATTCCCCTTCACTCATGATAGTAGTAGCATTAGCGCTAGGATTAATAGAGTATTTGAACTTCCGGACCACTTTACCTGCAATCTTATCAAAGAACAACAAATTTCCCTTATCGGTAACCAAATACAAGAAATGCCCGTCTTGTGAAGCACATAAATTCGAAAAAGATTCCCCCTCATCTAAAAAAAACGGATAGCCTGCTTCGACGGTCATCTCTATTTGTAAGTCACCTTTCACTAATTTATAATGTCGTTTCAAGCATTGCAATTGTCCGCCTTTCACTATCCAAAAAAGTGAATCCCCTGTTATTTCCATAGCACTTACAGAAATGGCCTTTTTCCCATCCTGAAAAGACGGAAGAACAAATTTCTCTTTCCGTCGATCAAAACAATATAAATACTCATTAGTTATTACCCACAATTTATCATCAGAAGTCTCTTTTATATCGGAAACATACATCCTCGCATTGTCTACACTAAAATTGCGAATCTGCTTCCCGTCATATCGACTCAGCCCATTACTGGATCCAAACCACATAAAACGATCTTGATCTTGATAGATACAAGTAATGATGTTATCTACCAAGCCATTACTCATATTCAACTGATGAAGTTCATTATAAGGCAGAACAGCATAGAGAGAAGTAGTAATAACTAAAGAATTTATAATAGCAATCAAAACAAGGACGGTATATCGAACGGTTCGCTTCATTATATATTCATATTAGTTTAAGTGTCACAAAAATAATCAATATTATAACAGAAAGGCGAAGCAAATGATAAAAAAAGCAATTTTGAATGAAAAGATATACATGGATGAATAAAAGCATATGCTCCTGATTCCTTGAAATCCCCTAAGTTTGTATCCTGAAAACCGAACGGAAAGTGTGCTTCACAATTATATATAGCCATTTACACCTTTGAATCTGTAATATTTAAAACAATTAATCACATGAGAGAAAAAGCCAAAAGCCCTTAAGTCAAATTGAAATCAATTAGAATCTATTAAACCTTATTTAAATAGAAAGCCTAAAAGACCTTTTTTCAAACTAATAAAATCTTATAGAAAAACATGCGTAAATCATTTAATCTAATCTGGATGGTTTTCGGCTTCCTGCTACTAATAGTAGGTTGTAATGAAGACAAGAAAAGCACAGCTTTCGATCCTAATCAACCAGTCAAGTTTACAGAGTTTATGCCCGATTCCGGTGGCATACGAACCAAATTCATTGTTAAAGGTTCCAATTTCGGAGAAGACAAAAGCCAAGTGAAAGTTTACTTCAAGGATGAAGTAGGTAATGAACGGGAGGCATTGGTTTTAGGTGTCAAGCCTGATGTTATTTATGCCCAAGTGCCCAAGCAAGCCGGAGGGGAAAGCCATGTACGGGTGGAGATTGCCGGAAAAGAAGCTGAACTCAGCAATGCTGAAAAAACATTCAAATATATTGTAACTTCTTCCGTATCTACAGTAGTAGGAAAAGCCAAAGAAGGTGGCAATAAAGACGGAACTCTCGGCGAGACCACATTCAATACTCCAAGGTATGTAGCTGTAGACAATGATGACAATGTATTCATATTCGACTCTGATGGAAGAACGCGTTTATCATCCATCGAACAAAATAAAACGATCACTTTACTGGATGGCATGGTAATCGACCAACCTTTATTTATCGATAAAGAAAAGAAACAACTATTTGGTCCATGCGATAATGCCAACTTCGGTTGTTTCTTATTCGATGCTAATGTGAGCTGGGTGGCTGATAAAATGGGACAGCTTTTAGCCAACGGAGGATGGATGCATAGTGTTGTTCTCGACCCCGTAGATTCTACTTTTGTGATATACCGCCAAAATACAGGGCAATTGTGGACACAACCTTTCGATAAAAATAGAAGAACATTAAATCCCAACAAAGCAAAACGAATCGGTACACTCTATAATACAGGTTCCAATGGATTATGTGCTTACAATCCGGTTGATAAGTATGTTTACTGTGTGTTGCATAGTAAAAGTGCAGTTTATCGCTTTAAGCTCACACGCGATGCGGACGGTTGGCCAGCCCTAGATGGGGACATCGATGAATATATCCCCGGTGCAGGCGCAGGCTTCCGGGACGGAGATGTGCAAGAAGCACAGTTTAAAGAACCACGTGGAATTGCTATTGATAAAGAAGGGAACTTATACATAGCCGATGTTGGTAATAACCGAATACGCAAAGTTGACACCAAATTGAACGTCGTAACCACGATAGCAGGTAGCGGAGCTGCAGGATACAAAGATGGAGACCCTTTGGAAGCCCAATTCAATCAGCCCTGGGGTGTCTATTTAGACAAAAATGAATTTCTTTACATTGCAGATCAAAATAACCACTGCATCAGAAAACTTGCTATTGAATAATTAATAAGGAATAGAAATGAAAACACTATATTTTAAATTAACCCTGTGTTTCTTTCTGCTATTGGCAGGAAATGCAACACAAGGGATATGGGCCCAACAAGAACCAATTCAAATTGCCGGAATCGTGTTAGACGAACATGGTGATCCGCTCCCGGGTGCAAACATATCTGTAAAAGGGAAAGAAAAAACCGGAACTATAACAGATATGGATGGTAACTTCAGTATGAAATCATTAGCTCCAAAAACAACGCTGATTGTTTCATTTATGGGATATAAGAGCAAAGAAATAGTGGTTGCTCAAACCGATAAGAAGATGCGTATATCTCTGGAGCCCGACTCAGAATCATTGGACGAAGTAGTTGTTGTAGGTATGGGAACACAACGTAAAGTCAGCGTGGTAGGTGCTGTCACCAGTGTCAATCCGGCTGCCATCAGTGCTCCGTCAACTTCCGTAGCCAATATGCTGGGAGGTGTGGTTCCCGGTATTATAGCCGTTGACCGAAGCGGCGAACCGGGGCAGGATGTTTCTGAGTTCTGGATTCGCGGTATCAGCACATTTGGTGCCAACCAGTCTGCGCTGGTTTTGATTGACGGTATTGAAGGAAATCTTAATGACCTTGACCCGTCGGATATTGAGAGCTTCTCTATCTTGAAAGATGCTTCGGCAACAGCCGTTTATGGTGTACGTGGTGCAAATGGCGTTGTTTTGGTAACGACCCGTTCCGGTCAGGAAGGTCGCACCAAGGTAACCTGGAAGAGCAGTATGACTCTCTCTTATTCCCCCCGCATGCCCGAATATCTGGAAGCATACGATTATGCCAGCTTAGCAAACGAAGCCCGAGTAGTAAGTAATATGGACCCTCTTTATAGCCCGACAGAACTGGAGATTATTAAAGCAGGACTGGACAATGACTTATATCCAAACGTTAACTGGCAAAAAGAGATACTGAAAGATGTAACTATTAATCATCAGCACTATTTAAATGTATCCGGTGGTGGAAAAGTTGCCAGATATTTTGTCAGTGTAGGAGGTACATTCAAAGATGCTATCTTCAAGCAAGACAAAGTTAACAAATACAACACGAATGTCAAATGGGCTAAATATAATTTCCGCGCAAAGGTAGACATGAACCTAACTCCATCGACAATCATGGGATTGGCTATGGACGGAGCTATTGTAGAAGACAGAGCACCGGGATTCGGAACTAACAATGACGCACTCTGGGCCGCACAAGCCTATCTGACTCCCCTGACGGTGCCTTTACGTTATTCCAATGGAATGCTTCCTGCTTATGGTAAAAACGGAGAACAAATCTCACCATATATATTGTTGAACCATACCGGATTTAAAAAGGGAAACCGGACCACTATGAACATCAATTTCACCTTACGTCAAGACTTCGGAAAATGGATCAAGGGTTTGACTGCCAGAGGAATGTTCTCGTATAACAATAACAATATACACAACGTAGTCCGCTCCAAAATGCCGGACCTATACAAGGCCTTTGGCCGTTACAATGACGGTTCATTAATGACACAACGTACGGTATCAGCCAGTAACATTCAATTCGCCAAGAGTGCTGCCAGTGACCGGAGATATTACTTCGAATCGCAACTTGCCTATGAAAGACTTTTCAATCAGGAACATCGTGTAACCGGTTTGATACATTACTATATGCAAAGCACCGAAACGACCGAAGCAAATGATGAAATCTCATCTATTCCTAAACGTTACCAGGCATTATCTGCCAGAGCCACTTATTCTTATAAAGATGCTTATCTGATAGAAGGAAACGTAGGATACACCGGTTCCGAAAACTTTGAACCGGGCAAACAATTCGGTTTGTTCCCTGCAATAGCCTTAGGATGGATCCCGACCCAATACGAATTTATGCAGAATCATGCAGGATGGCTCAACTTTTTGAAGATCAGAGCTTCTTATGGTGAAGTTGGTAACGATCAGATCGGTGGTGGACGTCGGTTCCCATATTTGACTTTGATTAACTTTGGAGGTGGCAGTCGTTGGGGTTCCAATGGATTGACAGAAAAACAAATCGGAGCCAACAACTTACACTGGGAGGTAGCCAAGAAATATAACCTGGGTATCGACTTCCAATTTCTCAATGATAAAATAGGCGGAACGGTAGATATCTTCAAGGATACCCGTGATAACATCTTCCAGGAAAGAAAGATGATGCCTTCGGAAGTGGGCGTCGTGACCAACCCATACACAAACGTAGGACGTATGCGTAGTAGCGGTGTAGATGGTAACATTTACCTGAACCAGAAAATAAACGAAGACAACTCTTTCACGGTGCGTGCCAACATGACATATGCTGTCAGCAAAGTTGTACATTGGGACCAGGATGCGGTGCGCTACCCTTACCAATCGTATAGCGATGTAAATTATGGTGTTATGCGTGGTTTGGTTGCATTAGGCTTATTTCAAAGTCAGGATGAAATCAACCGAAGCCCGAAACAGACATACGGTGAAGTACGCCCCGGAGATATTCGCTATAAAGACGTGAACGCTGACGGAAAAATTGACGATGACGATATTGTTCCTATTGCACACTCCAATGTACCGCAAATCCAATATGGTTTTGCATTGGAATACAGATATAAGAGATGGACTATCAGTGCTTTATTCACTGGAGCAGCCAAAGTTAACTTCTTATACGGCGGTTCCGGATTCTATCCCTTCTCAGGCGGAGAAGTCGGCAACATTCTATCCATCGTAAACGACCCGAAGAATCGTTGGACACCGGCATGGTATTCAGGGGATCCTTCTACAGAAAACCCGAATGCACGTTTCCCGCGCCTGACTTACGGAGAGAATAAGAACAATAACCGTGCTTCTACCTTCTGGCTGGCAGATGGTTCTTACCTGCGTTGGAAATCATTGGATATTTCCTATCGTATCGGAACGAATAAAGTACTAAGGACAGTGGGCATCAGTGATATGAATCTGCAATTTGTCGGACAGAATCTGGCAGTATGGGATTCAGTGAAACTATGGGATCCGGGACAGGCATCTAAAAACGGCGCCGTATATCCGCTACAGCGTACTTTCTCTTTACAGTTAACAGCTACGTTCTAATTGAAAAACATTATGAAAAAGATATTAAAGAAAAGCCTTCATATTCTATGCACGACACTGGGAATCATCCCGTTCATGCTGACTTCATGCAACTATCTGGCAGTTGATGAATACTTTAACGACCTGACTCCACTCGACTCCATCTTTGCCAGACAAGATTATCTGGAACGTTATGTATGGGGAACCGCGGCATTAATGCCCGCTCAAGGCAACTTATTTTCCGGTTCCTACGGCCCTTACGAGACCGCAGTGGATGAAGTTCTTCTGTCATGGCAGAAAGCCGAATATGCCGGTACATACTTGTATGCAGACAAAATTACGCAGAACGATTCTTACTACAACATGTGGGGACAATACTACAAAGGTATCCGTAAGTGTAACACTATCTTCACCCGCATCGATGAATGCAAAGACCTGAAAGGATTGGACAGACGTGAAATTATGGGTTTGACTCATTTCATGAGAGCTTCCTTCTATTTCTATCTGTTGGAACTTTACGGACCGGCAGTCATCCTTCCCGAAGAGCCGCTGTCGGTAGATGAAAACATTGAAAACTTGTCATTCGAACGTAACACGTACGATGAATGTGTGGAATATATCTGCAAAGACCTCGAAGAAGCTTACAGTCTACTGGACCCGACGCGCCCGAGCACTCAGTTCGAACGTCCTACCAAATATGCGGCAGCCGCCCTCATGTCACGTGTCCGGCTTTACCAGGCTTCCAAGTGGTACAACGGCAATCAATATTATGCCGACTGGACCACTTCCGACGGACGAAACATGATAGCCCAGCAATATGACCCGGTGAAATGGGCGAAATCAGCTGCTGCCTCCAAGAGAATTATCGATAGCGGTATTTACTCATTATACACTGTACCCAGCGATGAAAACACGTATGCATCCTCTCAGGCGTCACAAGCGGAATTTCCGTTAGGAGTAGGAGGAATCGATCCTTACCATTCGTATATAGACATGTTCAATGGAGAAGCACTGGCTGTGAAAAACCCTGAACTTATTTATGCTACTCCCTTGAACAACAACATCATTTCAATCGCCTTCCCGTTGAAACTGGGAGGATGGAACGGCTTAGGAATCACTCAGAAACTCATAGATGCCTACTACATGAAAGATGGAGAAGATTATGTGCAACAACCTGATTATTATGAAGAAGCGGGTACTGTACCTACCATCGCCACAGGATATGAGCTGAGACCAACCGTTGCCAAAATGTATCTGGACCGCGAACCGCGTTTCTACGCATCTATCGGATTCTGTGAATGTTTCTGGCCCGCAACTTCGGTAACAGGAACCGAAGCTCCCAACGTGACTAACTTTACAGCAGGATATTACGTGAATGGCAACTGTGCCAAACAGGCTGCCAATCCCGAAGACTATAACTTAACGGGATATACTCTAAAGAAATATATCCATCCGGAGGATAACTGTACCAGTCATACAGGTGCTAAAATAAAACCGAAAACATTCCCTGTATTCAGATATGCGGAAATACTGTTGAACTATGTAGAAGCATTGAATGAACTGAAAGGAGAACCGGAATATACGGAAGCGGCAGATAACACCACTTATCATGTTTTGTATAATCCGGAGGAAATCATGTACTACTTCAACATGATTCGTTACCGTGCCGGATTGCCGGGCATCACCCTTGCCGATGCCAGCGATCAAGTGAAGATGCGTCAGTTAATCATCCGCGAACGTATGATCGAATTTGCGTGCGAAGGAAGAAGATATCATGACCTGCGTCGTTGGGGACTAGCAGAAACAGAAGAAAACAAACCGGTACAAGGTATGGACGTTACCAAGAAGACAACCGAAAGAGACCAATTCTATACTGTTGTCAATGTAGTTCATAAGTATGCATTACGCAGCTTTGACAGGAAGATGTACTTCTATCCTATTCCGAGAGCCGTATTGGATAAAAATGCCAAACTGAAACAAAATCCAGGATGGGACGGATTCGGAGATTGGTAACTTTCCCCTTTCTATCATATAACTGATTATTAATCATATAAAATTGAACATATAATGAGATCAATATACAAAATAGTGGTCTGTTCTTTGTTAACGCTCTCCATCACTTCTTGTGAAAAAGACCTGCTTGAAAAAGAACAATATCAGAAAGAAATCTACCTGATCGGTGCTTACAACCGAGTATGGACCACAGAAGTAAGCTACAGTAACGAAGAAGTGAAAACTTATTTCACGGTCAGCAGTTCCGGTACATTAGCATTAGACCGAGATGTGAACGTAAAAATGAAGATCAACGAAGAGTTGGTAGATATTTACAATAAAAAATACTGGACCGTTCTGAATGAGGACAAATATTATAAATCACTGGATACTGATTTATATTCCATTCCTTCTTTGGAGAATACGGTAATCAAGCACGCTGAAGGTATTTCCGCCGAAGTTCCTGTGTTGATAAAGACAGCAAGTCTGAAGATTGACCAGTCATACGTCATCCCCGTCGAAATAGAAAGTACAACAGGATATCCGATAAGTGAATCCGGATATAAAATGTTGATTCTATTAAAATTAAAGAATGACTATTCGGGCAGTTACCAGATGAGTGGGCATACCACCTTAGAAGGAGAAACTCCGAAGACGATTCAGAAGCCTAAAACGATTAAGCCTACCGGAGTCAACACTGTCAGACTATTCTATGCCATGAACAACGAGAGCGACGAGAAAGCTGATATCCAAACGGGTACAATAGAACTGACCATCACGGATCAGATAGTGGAAGGCACTAATGATGTAAAGAAAGTTTTGATCAAAGCATGGGATGCTGAAAACGGACCGGTAATTATCGACTCAGGAGAAAGTACCTACAACACAACCGCCAAAAAGTTCAGCCTCAAATATACGATCGGTAACACGCTATATGAAGAGCAACTGACCAAAGAAAAAGAAGTTTTATAATACACGACAAATGAGGAGAAGAGGAGATTTCACGGCATTGCAAAAATGCCGCTGAAATCTCCTCTTCGTTTTTTCAACGGAGGACTTGTTTTTACATGATTCCTTGTTTTCCTTCTGCTAAATTCGTAATTTTACCGCCGATTCACGCAATAGGGGTGCCCTAACATGACAGGCTGAGAACATACCCATAGAATCTGATCCGGGTAATGCCGGCGTAGAGAACTAA
>ERZ773164.2494-NODE-2494-length-15018-cov-5.567266_pt1 | contig 15018 bp, 13 predicted proteins | sample MGYA00511917_ERZ773164 | MGnify/ENA primary metagenome ERZ773164 (study PRJEB29015, sample SAMEA2737847) | human gut metagenome | biome: human gut; feature: human-associated habitat; material: faeces | place: China | collected 2012 ...
TAGTTATGAAGACCTTGGAGAGGGTCTATAAAAACTACTACTTTATAATACGAGGTGACTGAATGGCATGGCGGATATATTCACAGATGGTCCTGTTTTTGAAGAGGATCAGAGAACAGTTCCGGAACCTGTTGCACCAGCCCCGGCAGTACAGCCGGCTGCTACACCGGTACCAGTACCGGATCAGCAGGACACTGTGGCTGATCAAACTGACACTTCTGGCAGTTCCCCTGATACTGCAGGGCAGGAACCTGCTCAGGGAGTGGAAGAAGTTCCGGACGCTGGTACAGTAGACTATACTGCATTACTTGAGCAGCTGATCCAACAGAATGAAAAGCAGCAGGAACTAATGGAGACTCTGGTCAGGGAAAATAAGAAGCTTGAACAGGATATGAAGAATATCCAGAACGCTATGCCTGCCATGATGTGTATGCTCGGGGTGATCATCGGGGTTCTCCTGTTACATATACTTGCTTCTTATATCCGACCTTAGGAGAACATGATGGAAGAAGAATTATTAACAACTCCGGAAGCAGAGACAGAGGACACTGTTGAGATAACAGACGGTGAACCAAAAGTCTCGGAAGCTCCCCAGCAGACAGAAAGCTTAACGCTTGCTGTTGAGGATTACAACATGATAGCGGTGAAATCAATCCCGATCGGAGCCCTGAGCGGCGCCATCTTCATGATAATAGGGTTCGCATATCTTGGGATTGTTCACATATTTAAAAAAGTTTAAGGAAAGGTGGTTTTACTATGAGATTCTTATCAAACATCAAAAAGAAAGCTGTTATGCTTTTAACAGTTGCAACAGTTGCAGTTGCTACTGCTGTTCCTGCATTTGCAGCTGAAGCTGGTACTGGTCTTTCTTCTGTTGAGACAGCACTGACAACATCCTTTACCAGCGTTGGAAGTTCTATGACAAGCCTTGTCGGAAAGATCCTTCCGATTGCACTTCCGATCATGGGAGCTCTTCTCCTTGTTGGATTTGGTATCAAAGCATTTAAGAAAGTTGCAAATAAAGCCTGACGGTTTTCAGAACGGATTACTTACTTGGTGTAAGGTGAGGGAGGGAGACACCTTCCTCACCTTTTTTATGCAAATGTATCTCAAAAATAACGCAGCATGAGCCGGATCCGGATTACTGCAGCAAAGAAACGAGATACAGGAAAGGGGGAAACTTGAAAAGGATAAAGAAAAAACTTCTTGCTGTGATACTGGCTATAACTATTCTGAGTACCGGACTGATTGGATCATATACAACAGTACCGGCTGCGGAATTTTCTGCCGGAGCTATTGCCGCAGGTGAAACTTTGGAATGGATCACTGCAGTACTTGCAGGTGCCGGAATATCGATCAGTGTGAAAGAATTGTTGAAACCTAGACAGGCTGAGATTGAGAAAGATATAGGTAAACATATTGACTGGGATAATTATGACTGGGGTGATGCTCTTGATAGTCCAGCAGCTCAGGATCAGATTGACGAACTGGATAAGACTATTAACAAGCTTTATGGTAATGCTTCCGCAAAATGGAAAGAAATGTATGAGAAAAGTTTATCTCCTACCCCAACGCCGGAAACATCCCCAGATCAACCAGACCCTTCCCCTCCTGTAACTGCAGCACCTATAGATCCTGATACTGTTACTCCGCCGGGTTGGGATACGCTGCGGAAAACTTCAATGAAAAATGGCTATCTTCTCTTAGGGACTGCGACATATTGGTGTTTGAAGGAAGCGGTTAAAGGGTTGTGGGATAAATTAATTGGCGCAGGAACAACTTCTGATGATTCTGATCTTAACAAATTAGATAATACATATTATAAACATGCTGATGTTGAAGGTTTGACTTATGTTGGTAAATGTTATTTTTTACAAAAATCCAGTATTGGAGGAACGGAATATTACCGGGATCTTTATTCTGTTGGGAATAATATGATATGTGCAATTATCATGCCTTATAATGGTAATTTATATCAAATATTGGGCGTTAATAAAAATTATAATACAGTTTGGTTTCGTTCTTATACAAATTTATATAGATATCCTAATTATACTAACAAAAGTAATTATACTGTTAAATATGATTATTCTGGTGATGTTGGTATCAGTAATTCTACTTCTAACAATTGTTCTAATCATATGTGGTCTTTAAACATTCCAGTTTATGATTTAAGAGGATATTCTTCTTCTGATTACGATACGCCAGCAAAATTACAAGCAATTATAGAAGGGACTTCTCCTAAATCTGAAGAAAAAAGTAAAATTTTGCCGTCTACTGGATTAAAGAACGATTACGACAATAATAAGTCTCCTTCTCTTCCTGATACAGCTCCAGCTCCAGCTATTAAGGTTCCGACTATGGATGAAATTAAGGATCTGCAGAAAAAGGCTAATAATGCAGATGATGAAAAGCGTCCGGTTATTATCCAGGACTTTGTAACAAATCATTATACAACTCCTTCTGTTGATCCAAACCCGAACCCTGATCCTGATCCGAACCCAAATCCTAACCCTGACCCGAATCCCGACCCGAATCCCGATCCGAACCCCGATCCAAGTCCTGATCCGAACCCTGATCCTGAACCCGATCCGAAACCTGATCCTAAACCAACAACAGCTCCGGAAGAAGATACTAATGTAAATCCGGATGATTACAAAGCAGACCTCCGGCTGGTCTTCCCGTTTTGTATTCCTTTTGACCTGGTTCATTTGATCCAGGCATTTGAAGCTGAAGCTCAGGCACCTGTTTTTGAGTTTCCTTTAGATCTGGAGTTAGAAAATCCCTGGACCGGTAAAAAGATCTTGGACTATCATCATACATTTAAACTTGATATGTCAGACTATGAACCAGTGATTAAAATCTTTCGGATCTTTGAGATTATTTTCTTTATTATTGGCTTATTAATGATAACACGGCAACACATGATTAAGGGGTGATTATATGATTCATTGGATGAAACAAATGTTAGATGCTCTGCTTTCTGTTCTCTTGCATCTTTTGCCGCTCTCTCCTTTTGCAGATGCTATTGATAATCTTACCCAGCTTCCCTATCTGGCATATCTTAATTATTTTGTTCCGGTGGGGACTTTTATCAAGATCGGTGAGGCTTGGTTAGCTGCTATCGCACTCTTTTATTTGTATAGTGTGTTAGCCCGTTGGATTAAACTGATCGAATAGGAGGGGATCTGATGATTTTCTTATACTCCGGGACTCCCGGATCAGGGAAGAGCCTGCACGTAGCAGAACGGTTATATCATCTGCTCCGTGCTGGTCGTCCGACTGTGTGCAACTTCCCCATTAACTTAAACCGTATTCCTAAGAAAAAGCGTGAGCTGTTCTGTTATAAGAGTAATCTTGAGATTACCCCGGAGTTTCTGATCGAGTTTTCCCAGAAACATTTCCAAGGCAAAAAAGTAAAAGAGGGCTCCCTGCTCCTGGTCATTGATGAGTGTCAGCTGATGTTTAATGCCAGAGATTGGAGCAAGTCCGGACGTGATAAGTGGCTGTCATTTTTTACGCTGCACAGACATTATGGCTATGATATTATCCTGGTCGCCCAGTTCGACCGGATGATCGACCGCCAGATCCGGAGCCTGATCGAGTATGAATATATTCACAGGAAGGTAAGTAACTTTGGTCTGCGTGGAATGTTCCTCTGTGCGGTCATGCTGTCCCCGAAGCTTTTTGTCAGTGTAAAGGTCTGGTACCCGATGAAGGAGAAGGTAAGCAGTGAATTTTTCAAATGCAAGCGGAAATATTATTCTCTGTATGATACTTACCTGATGCTGGATGCCCCGGAGTGATGTATCTCATTTCCTCCGGATCTGCCAGGCTTGCTGCAGAAATTTTGAGATACATTTCAGGAAACGTCTGGCAGTCCCAGAGCTGGTGGCTGTCCAGAAACTCCGTCGGCTCTGCTGTGTGGGAAGACGGGGGTTGGGGGGACCCGTCTGACCGCGCGGCAGCGCTGCCGGAGTTCCGTTACTGCCCCCTGCCACGGGCCTGTAATACGTGGTCTGAAAATACATACAAAATTCATGCAAAACCCTTGTAAATACTGGCGAAAATGGCAATTTTAAAATTTGGCGAAACTGCTCTCTCGCCAAAAACTTTAACAAACTAAAGTGAGGTGCTATTTTGATTGATAAACGTGTGTTAGCAACTACAAAAATATATCAGGAATTAGATGATAAAAACTGTAAATACTGGTTTGATTTTAACAAATCTAAGTTCCTGCATAACATTGATACTTTTTATTATTCTGTGAAATTAGTGGAGGACTTTACAAATGACTCATCTGATGATTCCGTTCTCAGGTTTCGTAAATTTTTTGAACAGAAGAAATCAATCCTTGACTCCAGGTATGGACAACTTGTACAGATCTTCTTTCCTGGGTTTGACCGCAGCCTTAATCTGTGCGCTGGCTCTTACGCTGGTTTTTTCAGTATTCGTCTTGAATGCCCGGAATGGTTTGATATTTTCATTGCTCCTTCTGTTCCTCATGGTTCTGATGGTGGTTTCTCAGTTACGTCTGAGATCGTTGTACAACTCCGATCTTATATGCTGTGGATGTACGGAGTTCATGAAGCCTTTGAACGCTCTTATGAATATGTGAAACAGATCTGTGATTACTTCGGTTTACATATCGCATACTGTCAGGAAAACAGGATTGACTATTGCTGGCACAGTAACTACTTAAGTAATCCGGAAAAGTTCTTTTCACCGGAGAGCTTCTATAAGATGAGGGTGGACCGGTTTAAAGATGCCCTGATACATACCGCAAAAGTTGGATCAGAAGGATATGAGATTGATTATGTATCAATGGGTAAACGGTCTGACAAGGTATTTATCCGTATCTACCTGAAAAGTAAAGAGGTCATTGAAAAGAATTATAAACCCTGGTTTTTCAAGGTATGGCTGTTCAATGGTCTGATCAACCGCTATGACCTGTACTGTTATGAAGAATGTTATAAAAAGCATTCCTGGCAATATCTGGATACTGCCAGACTGAAATATTACGCTGAATATGGCTCTGATTCGGAACTTCGGCAACAGTGCAGGGATGTTGTGGAGGGTAAAGCTACCATGTCCCCGGATACGCTGCATAAACTCGCAGATACATTAACACCGAAGATCAACCTGATCATGAACGTGGAATACCAGACGATGAGAAAGCATACCAAGACTTATGAACTGGTACCGTTCCGGGATAATAGTGCAAGGGAAACGTCCAAAAGGATTTATGATTACCTGGATAACCGGAAGATCATAGCCGACTATCTGACTTTTTATGTGTTTCGCCTGGTCAAACCGGAAGGGGATTCCAATAAATCAAGACGTGATTTGTGTGCTTTCTGGACAGCTCTCCGGAGCTGCAGGATGATAGATGTGAATGTCAGACCAAAAGATGTGAAGCTGATCCGGCAGTACTGCAGGCAGCTCAACAGTGACATAATGAAAAAGCGTGTGATCAATGCTGCTGTAACTCTCGGTATCTATACCAGAGGGATCAACAATGATAACGTGGTGCAGGATTGTGTTGAAGCACTTTGCCAGCTGAATGATAATGATATTCATGATGCAAATCGCTACAAACAGAAAAAAGCCCGCCAATTCAATAGCAGTGAACTGGCGGACACTTATGTAAGTAGTGTTACTCATGAGTATCAGATAGTCAATATCAATACTGGTGAAGTATCTACAGACATAATACCATAAGCATCTGAAAAATACAATTATAATTATGTATCTCAAAAGTCATGCTGCAGCGTTCTGATCAGAGTTGCACGTGCGAAAAAATGAGATACAAAGGAGGTACTTATGAGTAGTATATCATTAAAACAGGCTTATGATCTTTTTATATTTGACCGTGAGACTTATTGCAAGGAAAAGACTATTCAGAATTACAAAAATACGCTTTCTTATTTTTTCAAGTTTCTTGAAGGTGACCGTGGGTGTTCAATATCTGAAATCATGCTTGATTCCATTACTACCATGGATTTAAAGAAATATGTTGCGTTTCTTCGGTCAAGGAACAAACTGGAATCTCATCCGTTAAAACCGACAGTAAATCAGCCTATAACGAAGCGGTCTATTCGGACGTATTCCGTGGATCTCCGGACATTCTTCCATTTCTGTTATCACGATGAATACATGGATAAGGATATAACAAAAGGATTTAAGATCATTAAGTCAGAAACTAAGTTAGTGCTGCCATTGTTTGATGGGGAGGTTCAGAAGATTGACCGCTGCTTTAACCAGAAGACTTATACTGGGCTTCGTAATTATTGCGTGGTTCATTTAATGTTGGATGAGGGATTGCGTTCAGGTGATGTAGTTAATCTGACAACCAGATCGGTAAACTTTGATGAATCATATATTATTGTCTTGAATGGTAAAGGTGATAAAGATAGGATTGTTCCTCTGGCGAAAAGACTTCGACAACCATTATATAAATACCTGACTTTTTACAGACCGCATACCTCGGATCATGATTTCCTGTTCTGTTCTTTACATAATCCGGAAGAACCGTTTACGCTGGATGCAATCAAGTCACTTTTCAGCCGGATCAGGAAAGAAACGGAGATTCCTCGTCTGAAACCGCATTTGCTTCGGCATACATTCGCAACATCATTTATACTGGGTGGTGGTGATATTGAGTCCCTGCGTCTGTACCTTGGTCATAGTAGCTATGACACAACCCAGAATTATCTGCATCTTGCAAATACGTATGAAAGAATGGGGTCAGATGTATATAAGTTAGATGGGATTTTCTTTAGGTCATATTATTCCAGAGGGTACACGTTCGGGGGTAACCAAAAGGTCAGATAATCGTGTCAAGACAAAAAAAGAACCGCTAGAAACCTTGATTTCTAGCGGTTTTAGCGTGCGTTAGAGGATTCGAACCCCCGACCTTTTGGTCCGTAGCCAAACGCTCTATCCAGCTGAGCTAAACGCACATCCTTGTGAAGTTCTTATCTCGTGTCCCTCACAACAATGAGTATTCTACTCTATACTGAATGATTTGTCAACACTTTTTTTGAATTTTTTTATTTTTTTCTTTTGAACAGTACAATTATGGCAATTGCAACAACTTAATTACGTCTAAGTGCCTCAATCGGGCTGAGTTTTGCGGCTTTTTTGGCAGGATAGATTCCAAAGAAAACACCCACCGCACAAGAAAATAGTGTTGCCGCCAGAATCGTCTTCAGGCTGATTCCAGGGGTGATCGTCATTTCCATACTGCTGCTTATAATTGAGCAGATCGCATACCCTCCGATCACGCCCAGTACAATGCCTATCAGACCACCAATTACAGTCAGAATCGCAGCCTCTGCCAGAAACTGCATCATAATAGAAGAAGTCTTCGCTCCCAATGATTTACGAATGCCAATTTCTCTGGTACGTTCTGTGACAGAAACCAGCATGATATTCATAACGCCGATTCCTCCAACCAGCAGTGAAATTCCTGCGACAAAGGAGATAAATGCAGTTACCATATCCAGCATCTGATTCATAGAACTCATAATATCCTGAAAACTCTGCACCTGAAAATAATCCTCACCAGCACACTGATGTCTTTTTTCCAGCAGACTCACTACCTTGTCTGCAATCTTCTGACTGTCCAGACTCTTATCTCCCTGTATCGTCGCAGAGTAAAAATAATCCGATACACCGGTAAACTCATTCATTGTAGTGTATGGAACATTAACCGTAACCGGCATTCCTTCATATGTATAGCTTACAAAAGTTCCATTCTCCTTCTGCGTTGTCACACCGCAGATACGTAAGCTCTTAGTCAGACCATAGCAATTAACATCTATGCTCATTCCCACAACATCATCTGTACCAAAGAGTCTTTTCGCATCTGAATCAGAAATAACACAGACATTTTTCCCTTCCTGGACCTCATTTTCCCCAAAATAAACTCCATGCTTCATTGTTGAATTATTTAACAACTTCGCATCAGGTCCTTCTCCGGTCACCATAAGTGTGAAATTTCCCTTACCGGTAGTCGTTTCTCCGTCAAAAGAATCAGAAACATTTACACCTTCCACCTCGTCCAGCTCTCTGATCGCCTCCACATCATCAGCAGTGATCCACTCTTCCGCGGTCTGGGCGTCACTGCTGACACTGATGGCAATCTGTCCTCCACCGATGTCATCAATCTCACTGTTCATCTGATTCTTAGTTCCCTCACCGATAGACACGATTGCGATTACGGATGCAATACCAATGATAATACCAAGCATAGTCAGAAAAGAACGGCCTTTATTTGCCATAATATTATGGACTGCCATTTTGATATATTCATACAGATTACTCATCGGCATCCTCTCCCGTCTGTTCAGAAACTGCCTGTACTTCCATTCCTTCTGTATAATCTCCCAGATCAGAAATTACTTCTTCGCCTTCCTTGATTCCGTCTATAACTTCCACATAGTCCTCTGAGCTGATTCCTGTTGTGATATCTCTTTTCGTCACCAGACCATCCTCTATCACATAACAGAAAGATCCATCTTTTCCGATATTCACCACTTCCACCGGAAGAGTTACAACGTTCTTTGCAGATGCTGCATGAATCTTGACCTTTGCATCTACTCCCAGAAAAATATCATCATCCGGATCATTGATGCTTACCGTCGCAGAAATAACAGGTGTGCCTTTCTCATTCTGCACTGCAATATGACTCATCTTAGTCACCGTACCCTGATAAGTATTATCACCAAGTGTGATTTCTGCAGACTGTCCCTCTTTTACCGTATCATAATCATATTTGGAAAGAGTCACATCCACACTCGCTTTATCTGTATTCTGGATGGTAAAAAGCTCCATTCCCTGGGTAACTGCCGCTCCCTGTTTGATATCTGCCTTGGAAACGATTCCGTTAAATTCCGCTGTGATTCCTTTCTTTCCTTCCTCCACCAGCTCTTTAGCTGATTTTGCATCCAATTCAGAAAGGTTATCGGTTACTTTTAACTTCTCTTTTTCCTCTTTTGTCAGACTCGTGGAATCTGCTTCTGCGATTGCTTTCTCAGAAGCCAGATCCGACTGAAGCTCGGCGAGTTCATCGCTGGCTGATTCCAATGCACTCTCCAACGCAGAAGTATCGGCAGTTACTGCGCTGCTGTCACTTCCACTATAGGCATAATCTCCCGACGCTGTATCTTCCTCTGATGTATCATCTTCTGTACCATCTGTAAACTCTTCTAAAGATCCGGAACTATTTTGAGTAAAATCAGCCAGGTCCGGCATCTGAGGTGTCTGCTGTTTATAATCCTCATATACCTGTTTTGCCTGCTGCATTGCAATCTGTGCCTGAGTTCTGGAAGTTTCTGCGGCATTCAGGGCCTGTATATTTTCATCAGAAGGATCTGCCTGCCATGTGGCAAATGCCATCTGATATGCAGTGTCTGCCTGATTATAGGTACTCTGTGCCTGGTTATACTGCGAATTCAGCTCGGAAAGTTTCTGCTGGTATTGTGGCAGGGTTTCTGTCTTATATGTATTAAGCGCCGCCTGATATTTGCGCTGAATTTCCTGCTGTTTCTTCGCCTCGGCCTGGGCTTTTGCCTGCGCTTCCTGCTGCTGTGCCTGGGCCTGGGCTGCTGCCTGTGCAGACGCCTGAGCTGCTGCTTCCCGCTGAGCCGCAGCTGTTGCCGCCGAAATCTGAGACTTCAAAGACGCCACATAAGCTTTCTTATCCTTTATCTTCTTCTCAAGTTCCTGAACATTCTTTTTCGCATCTTTCTGCTTCTTCTCTGCTTTATCAGATTTATTCCGGGTGTCTTTCGTATCATATTTCGTTGATTTTAAATTCAGTTCAGCCTTCTGATTATCTTTCTCCAGATCCTCTGTGTTAAATTCAATCAGCTTTGTTCCTTTTTTTATCACATCTCCCTGGGAAAAAGAAACTGTTTTTAACTCTGCGTTTACCGGAGAATAATATGTCTTTTCCTCTTCACTTCCTACTGTTCCTGTAGCATCTACGATTTCTTCAACGTCTCCCATCTCAGCCGTTACTACCGGCACCTGCGGAATCTGCGTTTCCTTTGAATTTCTCTGTCCTGCTACCGTAACACCGCCTGCAACAACTAAAACAGCAGCTGCACCTATGATAATTTTCTTTTTACTCTTCTTTTTTTTCATAATTTTACCTGATTCCTCCTCGCATCTATAGCAATTTCAGAAAATAATGCAGTTAATGCAATCATTCTGTTATTTATCTCACTCCAATAATATAGCTTTCCGTATGCAACTTAATACATCTGCTATTTACAAAACATCATTCAGGCATCCAGCTGGTTTTTCACGTATTCTTCTTTTCCATAATTCTCATTAACGAAATCTGACTCGATCTTGCCATCTATAATCCTGACCACACGTCTCGCCTGTGCAGCAATCCCGTTATCATGAGTGATCAGTATGACTGTTTTCCCCTGCTCATGCATATTTTTCAAAATCTGCAAAATCTCCTTACTGGACGCAGAATCCAGATTTCCAGTTGGCTCATCCGCCAGGATTACCGGTGGCTGCGCTGCTATCGCCCTGGCAATGGCAACCCTCTGCTGCTGTCCGCCTGACATTTCATTTGGTTTGTGATCCATTCGTTTCTCAAGCCCGACCATGGTCAGGGATTCCACGGCGAGTTTATGTCTGGTTTTTCTGTCTACACCCCTATATACCAGGGGAAGTTCTACATTCTCTATGGCAGTCAGATTGGAAATCAGATTAAATCCCTGAAAAATAAATCCAATCTCTCGATTTCTCACTTCTGAAAGTTCATTGTCTTCCATCGTAGATACATCTGTACCATTCAGAAAATATTCACCGGAAGTAGGAACGTCCAGGCACCCCAGCATATTCATAAACGTAGATTTCCCGGATCCCGACTGTCCGATGATCGCAACAAATTCACCTTTATCGATTTCCAGATTAATATGATCCAGTGCCCGCACTTCATTCTCACCGGGATTATATATCTTACACAAATCTTTTACTCTGATCAGCGCTTCTCCCATTTTTTCCTCCATTTATCCCGCAATTCCAATATACAATATATTATCCGCCATAATTCATTCATCCCGACGGATCTTATTATATCCCGAAAAAATTACAAAGTAATTTCCTATAACAATTCCAGAAAATAATGCAAGTAAGACACTCCAGCAGGGTTTCACTCTCTGATGGGCTGGATTAATTACAGTATTTTCTGAAATTGCTATAAAGAAAAGGACAGATCCTTAATTTTCCAAAAAGTTCTGTCCTTTTCTGTGGAATCAGCAAGTCTCTGTTAACTATAAACGAAACAAAAACTGCATTTTCTTCATATTTTTATGCATCCAGTAAAAATGCCTTATACGCTTTCTTCGCTTCATAAACATCTGCTTTGCTCGTTACTTCCCAAGGCGCATGCATGCTCAGTACCGCAACACCGCTGTCGATTACTTCCATTCCATATAAAGCTGCGATATATGCGATTGTTCCGCCACCACCTACATCTACTTTACCAAGCTCAGCAGTCTGGAATGCGATTTCATGAGTATCAAAAATGTTTCTTACTCTTGCCACATATTCTGCATTTGCATCATTTGATCCGGATTTACCTCTTGCTCCGGTAAATTTATTCAGTACGATACCTCTTCCCAGATAAGCGGCATTCTTTTTCTCAAATGCTTCTCCATAAGAAGGATCATAACCCGCGCTTACATCGGAGGAAAGCATGCTGGAATTCCTCATCGCTCTTCTTAGTTTCAGCTCACTGTAGCAGCCCATTGCATCCAGAAGTTCTGCCACTGCATTCTCAAAGAAACGGGACTGCATTCCTGTTGCACCTACGCTTCCGATTTCTTCTTTGTCTACGAGCAGACAGCATGAGGTGCGTTTCGGTGCTTCCATTTCAAGCATTGCAAGCAGAGAAGTATACGCGCAGACTCTGTCGTCCTGGCCGTAAGCCGCGATCATACTTCTGTCAAGGCCACACTCTCTTGCCTTACCTGCCGGTACGATTTCAAGTTCAGCAGAAAGGAAATCCTCTTCTTCTATGGCATATTTCTCTTTGAGGATATTCAGTACATTCTGTTTCACTGCCTCTTTCTTCTTATCATCCGGAAGATCCTTTAATGGTCTGCTTCCGATCAGAATATCAAGATTCTCTCCCTCAATTACTTCGGCAGCTTTTTTCTGCATCTGCTTTCCTGCCAGATGGATCAGAAGGTCCGTAATATATACGATTGGATCTTCTTCATCTTCACCAATATTTACCTCTGCTACACTTCCGTCTTTCTTTACTACTACTCCATGGATTGCAAGTGGAAGTGTTACCCACTGGTATTTCTTAACACCTCCATAGTAATGAGTATCCAGATATGCGAGGTCTGTATCTTCATAGAGAGGATTCTGTTTTACATCAAGACGCGGAGAATCGATATGTGCACCCAGAATGTTCATTCCCTCTTCAATATCATCCTGACCGATATGGAAAAGCGCAACGATTTTCTTCATTCCTACTGTATAAATTTTATCTCCTGCTTTCAGTTTCTCACCCTTTGCAGTCTTTTCTTCCAGAGATTCATAACCTGCTTCGCGGGCTTCTTTCACGATCTGTGTCACGCATTCGCGTTCTGTCTTACCTGCATTAAGAAAGTTTCGATATGCTTTCGCAGTCTTTTCTAATTCTTTTTCTTCTGCTTCTGTATAAGAAAGCCATGCATTTCTACGTTCCATTTATGATTCCGCCTTTCTATCTGACGTTGCCGCCGTTTATTTTTTCGACAACTATCTGACTCTAGTATTGCTTTTTCTATTATAAAACATCCTTCTTAATTTTTCCATACAATAATGTTAAGCTCAAAAAGTTTTTTATTCCTAAATTCCTGTGTCTGGACAATCTTCTTAGCTTCTATTATAGTTATATTTAGATTCTACATAGCTGTTCACTTCGTTTTTCAATAATGTATCCCTAATTCCAGATCGCTTGCAGCAACAATGGAATTGGGGCTTGTATATCTTGGAATTTTGGCATATACATGTCAAAACACTCCGCAGAATAACAGCGTGTAAAAAATAACAATCTATCAATTAATTCAGGAGGTTTCCACATGAATAATTCAGAAGAGCTGCGTCAGCAGCTTCATTCCATAAACAGAAAAAGTTATCCAGCTTACAAAGCTCTGAAAGGTGTCTATCATTTCGGAAATTATCTTCTTTCCATCGACCATGTACAGGGTGATCCTTTTGCATCCCCTTCTCACGTAAGCGTCCAGATTTCCCACACAGATGCCCGCTTTCCGAAAGAATATTATAAAAATTTTCTCTCCAGAACAACTCTTTGTGACTACCTCACCCGCCAGTTTGAAAAACAGGTCAGCCACTTTAGTTTCCGTGCAAAAGGCTCCGGTAAAAGCGGTCTTATCACAGTAAGCCACTGCGATCAGGAAATTCTTTCCCGAACAGCGTGTGAAATCAATGAAAAAGGCATAACCGTCCGTTTCTTTGTAGGCTTTCCTGCCAATGGACGCACCATTAACGCCACAGAACTGGAAAAAATTCTTTTTGATTTCCTGCCTGTATGTGTTCGCAAGTCTTTCTTCTATTGCAGTCTTGATGCACAGAACCTGTTAAATTATATGCAGCTTGCCGAAGATCAGGAATTCATCCGTCATGAACTGTCCTGCCGAAATCTCTGCGCATTTGTAGCTGATGGTGCTATTCTTCCCAGAGAAAGCGGCATTTCTTCCCGCCCTATGAAGGATTCCATCCCTTTCAATTCTCCTGAAAGTCTGCGTATTTCCATGGAGCTTCCACACCAAGGAACAATCACAGGAATGGGAATTCCAAAGGGAATCACTTTGATCGTAGGCGGTGGTTATCATGGCAAATCTACTCTTCTGAATGCGCTTGAACTTGGCGTATATAATCATATCCCAGGAGATGGACGCGAATATGTAATCACAGATAACACAGCTGTTAAGCTTCGTTCTGAGGAAGGCCGTTTTATCAAAGATGTCGATATTTCTCTCTTCATCAATGACCTTCCAAATAAAAAAGATACCCATTGTTTTTCCACACTGGACGCCAGCGGAAGTACTTCCCAGGCGGCCGGAATCGTAGAAAGTATGGAAGCAAAAAGCCAGCTTTTCCTTCTTGATGAAGATACTTCTGCCACTAATTTTATGGTACGGGACGCCTTTATGCAGCAAGTCATTCAACGGGATAAAGAGCCAATCACGCCTTTCCTTGAGCGTGCACGTGACCTTTATGAAAAAGCAGGTATTTCTACCATACTGGTAGCTGGAAGTTCCGGAGCATTCTTTCATATTGCAGACACAGTCATTCAGATGGACAATTATATACCCAAGGACATTACCGCTTCTGTCAAATCATTATGCGGTCAATATCCTCTGGCGAATGTTCCGGTCCCGGAATTTCGCATTCCAGAAAGTCACCGTATAATGACGAAAGCAGTGCAATCTTCTGGTTCTTCACAGCGTAACAGACACCAGCACAATAATGACAGACCTGAACGTTTAAAAACCAAAGTCTCCAAAACAGACGGATTCTCTCTTGGCCGGCAGGAAATCGATCTTCGCTATATCGAGCAGCTGATCGATACAGAACAAACTGCCGCTTTAAGCCTCCTTCTGAAATATGCGGTAGAACACCTGATTGATGGAAAAAGAACACTTCCTGAAATCGTAGAATTCCTGCAAAAAAATCTGACCCAAAACGGTTTGGCTTTCTTCGCAGACAACCATAAAATTTCCTGTGGCTATGCCGTCCCACGTTCTCAGGAAATCTACGCCTGCTTCAACCGTTACAGACGTTCATAAGAACTCAGCACAGGGTTCTTATAAAATAAAATCACCGCCCCTCCGGCGATCTTGTCGGTTGAGCGGTGATCTACTGTTCATTTTACACTTTTTAGGGAAAGGAAAGATTTTTTCTTAAGGTCTGTCATCTCCTTAAGATGTAAATATCATAACCTATAAATGTGAGAGAAATTTGTCTAATTTC
>ERZ773164.2553-NODE-2553-length-14626-cov-4.058541_pt1 | contig 14626 bp, 10 predicted proteins | sample MGYA00511917_ERZ773164 | MGnify/ENA primary metagenome ERZ773164 (study PRJEB29015, sample SAMEA2737847) | human gut metagenome | biome: human gut; feature: human-associated habitat; material: faeces | place: China | collected 2012 ...
GAGAGGGGTTAGAAAATAGTTAGGAGTATTTATTACCGTTGTAAAATAAAGGGGCTATCAAACAATATGAAATAACGAATAGGCAAAAAAAAATTGATTGTCTCACGACAACCAATCTTTGTTAACCTTAATCTTAATCTAATACTATGAAAAACACATTGCAAATGTATGAATTTTCTGTTATACAACATAATTTTCAAGTATAATTCTAGTATATTTAACATTATTTTAAATATAAATATACAAACACTTTATTAGATCGTCATTTTTTCAAATTATTTTTCAATCCGATTCCCATTGTAAAAGCAAATCGATGCGCTTTATTTTTCTCGTTCTTTGTACAACACCAAAAGGCAGAGTTCCGACATAAACAAATAAATTTGCTTCGACCCTCGGCTTACATTATCTTTGCAGACATGAAAGAAACATCGGCTCTTATCGACAAAGCGTGTCGCAACTTGAATATCGACTCACTGAACGGCATGCAGAAGCAAATGCTCGAAACGGCTATGCGGCCAAACGACATTATACTGCTCTCACCCACAGGCTCGGGAAAAACATTAGCATTCCTTCTGCCCGTACTGTCTCGAATCTCCCCCAAAATTGCCGGAGTGCAAGCGCTCGTCATCGTTCCCTCCCGCGAGCTCGCTTTACAAATCGACAACGTATTGCGTCAAATCGCCGCAGGTATAAAAATAGTTTGCTGTTACGGCGGCCACTCCGTACGGGAAGAAAGTAAATCGCTCGCCGTAGCTCCCGCTCTTATCGTGGGAACTCCCGGAAGAATCGCCGACCACATACGCCGGGGACGAATCGTACTCGAAACGCTCGATACCCTCGTCCTCGATGAATTCGACAAATGCCTCGCCTTAGGCTTTCAGGACGAAATGCAAGAAATTATCGCTCCCTTGAAAAACGTAAAGAAAAAGATTCTCACCTCAGCGACCGACAGTGAATCTCTACCGGCCTTCACCGCTTTGAAAAAACCGGTAAAGCTCAACTTCCTCGGTTCACGGAAAGACAACGAGACTACGCCGACCGACAGACTATCGCTCTACCGAATCGACTCGCCGATAAAAGACAAATTGGAAACGCTGCTTGCCCTGTTGCACAACCTCAAACCGGGACTCACCCTCATCTTTTGCAACCAACGTGAAAGTGTGGAACGGGTACGGCAGTTCCTCACCGACCGGGGCATTATCGCCGAAGCCTTCCACGGCGGCATGGAACAAGCGAGAAAGGGCGCTTTGCAAATTCCGCAACCACAGCAGCTACATCTGCATCTCTACCGATCTGGCCGCACGGGGACTCGACATTCCCGAAGTCAAATACATCGTACATTACCACCTGCCCGTCGACTTCGAAAGTTTCACGCACCGCAACGGACGCACCGCCCGCATGCATGCCGAAGGAGAAGCATTTATCATTCTCGGCCCCACAGAACAAATGCCCGAATACGCAACCGAGGCGACCGACTTCCGAATCGACCCGAAAGCCAACTTCCTGCAAACTCCGCCAATGGCCACATTCCATTTCGCAGCCGGGAAAAAAGAAAAAATAAGCAAAGGAGACATCGTGGGATTCCTCACTCAGAAAGGAAAGCTCGCAGCCGACGAGATAGGGCTCATCGAGATTAAAGACCATTACAGCTATGTCGCTGTAACTCGCGACAAAGCGCACGAAACGCTCACCCGCCTCAAAAACGAAAAGATAAAAGGGAAAAAAGTAAAGATTTCTTTCGGGTACTGAAAAGCACGTTCTATTTTCCTTCCACCATCTTTTCGAACGCCTGCCACAAATTATCGGACGGGACAGGAGCCGTCACGCTCACAAGCCCCTTCGAAACCGGGTGAACAAACTCGATATGACGGGCATGTAACGAAATCCCCCCATCGGGATTGGAACGCTCCGCTCCGTACTTCAAATCCCCCTTGATAGGCGAGCCTATCTTGGCAAGCTGACAGCGGATCTGATGATGCCGGCCTGTTTTCAAATCCACTTCCAACAAGGTATAACGATCGCCCCGAGCCAAAATTTTATAATCCAATACAGCCCGTTTCGCACCCGGTTTCTCCCGGTCGTACGCTACCGACTTGTTACTCTTCTCGTTTCTGACCAAATAATGTACGAGTTCGTCGCTCTCCTTTTCAGGAGCTCGTTTCACGATAGCCCAATAACTTTTCTTTACCTCGCCGTTACGAAACATATCGTTCAATCTCGCCAGTGCCTTGCTCGTCTTGGCAAACACTACCAACCCGCTCACCGGACGGTCGAGCCGATGAGTTACTCCCACAAAGACATTACCCGGCTTATTATATTTCTCTTTCAACCACGCCTTCAACATCTCGCTCAACGGAGTATCTCCCGTCTTATCGCCTTGCACGATCTCAGAGCAATTCTTATTGACAATAATCAGATGATTGTCTTCGTAAAGGACTTCCATAATTTACACAAATTTCAATTTTGTGCAAAAATAGTACAAACCGAGCGCAGAAACAAATGTGCTTGGATATATCAAGACTCCGCCTATTTTTTCGCAAGCCTTGCAAAATAGCGCAAGCCAAAAAAAAGACAAAACGAACTTTTCGTTTTTCCTATCGAATCGTAGCTTACCTTACCTTCACTTCTCTTGCCCCGACCGAGCCCCCTATTAAAATATATAGAAAAACTTATAACCAAAGACAGGACGATAAAAAAAATTTATTTTTGCACAGTTTTTTTGCAACCGAATGTAGAGAAATTACGTCTCTATTAGAAAACGACACATACAATGATAAAAAAAACACTCCTCCTTGCAGGTATATTAGCGGTCTTTTCCACGACAAAAGCGCATCCCGCAACCGACAACGATACGATAGAAGTAGTTTATGCCGACACAACGGGAATCGACATCGACTCCATAGAAACCTCGATAGATCACATAGAACTCGACGAAGTAACCGTAGAAGCCTCCGCTTGGGTACGTAAAGCCGATCGCAATCTGCTTTTCCCCAATGCCCAACAGATAAAACAATCGAAAAACGGATTGCAATTACTGCAAAAACTGCAAATACCGGGCATCGTCATCAACCCCACCGACAATAGTATATCGTTGACCGATAAAAGCGAATTAAGTCTCCGTATCAACGGACGTCCGGTCACTGAAAAAGAAATACAAGGCATTTCTCCCGAGCAAATCATACGGATAGAATACATCGATAATCCGGGAATACGTTATGGCGAGGCAGGAGCCGTACTCGACTTCATCATTAAAACACCCACTTCGGGTGGTAGTTTCATGGGGAATTTTACACCTTCGCTAAACCGAGGGTGGGGACAATATTGGACTTCGATCAAAGTCAACACCGGCAAATCAGAATTCTCCTATTCCGGTTGGTTCGCTCCACGCTGGAATCTGGAAATGGGTCGTAGCAATACAGAAAGATACGAACTTGCCGATGGCTCCCGGTATGTCCGCACCGAGCAAAGCCAAAAAGGAAGCGGGTTCGAGGCTTGGCACAACGGACACACACTGAACTACAATTTCCTCGACCCTCAAAAACAAATGTTCAATGCCTCGCTCAATTTCAATAATAACAATTATAAAAACAAATACAAAGGCATTTTGACCGACGAGCGTCCCGGAGGAATCGAAAACAACATGTACGACCGCACGGAATACATATCTTTGCATCCTTCGCTCAACCTCTACTACCAAAATAATTTGAAAAAAGACCAACTCATCATGGCAAATCTCGTGACCAGCTATGAAGCATCGCACAGTCACAGACTTTACAATGAAAACGATTTAGCCACGGACGCCCCTATGGTAAACATCGATAACCTCATCAAAGGGAAAACATTCTCGGTACTCGGCGAAGTCGATTACGAGAAAACATGGAAAAACAGCCGGTTTACCGCCGGAATACGACACACGCAGTCATGGATACAAAACAAGTATGTCGAACAAAATACCATCGATCGCATGAATCAAGGCAACAGCTATATTTTCGGCGAATACTGGTTACGCCTCGGGAACCATTTCGATGGGTCGGTCGGCCTCGGATACAGCCTCTATCACTATGCGCCACAAAACAGGCAGTCCCACACCTACTCCATTTGGCGCCCCCGGTTCACGGCCCGATATACCATCGACGACTATTCCTCCCTACGATTCAACTTTGTCCGCATGGGTAGCGTAATCACCCTCGATATGCTCAGTCCGGTCGTTCAAGACATAGACGGGATTCAACAATCGACCGGCAACCCCGATGTAAAACCCTATGCCACATACAAATACGAACTGCAATACCAATACACCCGAGGAATATTTTACGGAAAACTCGGCGCATTCTATACCCACGCTCCCGGTGCGATCATGCCCGAAAAATACTGGGTCGGGGACAAAATACTCAGCCGGGTAGACAATCAAAAGAATGCCGAAGAATTACGATTCTACCTCAATACACGCATCAATGTCATTCCCGGCTGGCTCACCCTCAGTGCCGCTCCGGGTTGGCATAGATACTGGATGCGAGGTAACACCTACACACATACCTACAACAATTTTTTCATCGATGCCAGTATCGATATTTCCCATTGGGGATTTACGCTCAACGGCATACTCCAAACCAATTTCAATCGATTTTGGGGAGAAACCCTCACAGGAGGTGAAAATGTACACGGAATCAAACTATCCTATGCCTACAAAGACTGGAACTTCGGGATCATGGTTATCGATCCCTTCATCAACAATTACAAAGTAAAATCCGAAAACTGGAACCGCTATGCGGGATATTACAGAGAAACGACAACCAATATGATTAAACAACTCCTAACTCTCGACATAAGTTGGAATATCAATTGGGGACGGAAACACGAAGCCGGACAACAACGAATCAACAACTCGATCAACAGCGGCTCGGTAAACGCCGCCGGGAAATAAATATAGGAACAATACAGGGGCTATATCATTCAGATATAGCCCCTGTACTATATATACCTTGTCGTGCAGTCCCGATTACATATTCATACCGCCACAGCAGTGGATAACCTGTCCCGTTACATACGACGACAAATCCGAGGCAAGGAAAGTAGCTACATTAGCCACATCTTCGGGCGTACCGCCTCGACGCAAAGGAATTTGCTTAGCCCATTCGGCTTTCACTTCGTCCGAAAGAGCCGCTGTCATATCGGTAATGATAAAACCCGGAGCGATAGCATTGGCACGCACGCCGCGAGAGCCCAGCTCTTTGGCGATGGACTTCGCCAAACCTATCATACCGGCTTTCGAAGCCGAATAATTACATTGTCCGGCATTACCCGATACACCGACGACCGAAGCCATATTTATAATACTCCCGCATTTCTGTTTCATCATAATAGGAGTTACGGCATGGATAAAATTAAATGCCGATTTCAAATTCACGGTAAGAACCATATCCCATTGCTGCTCCGTCATGCGCATCATCAAACCGTCACGAGTGATACCTGCGTTATTCACCAAAACATCGATACGGCCGAAATCCTTTACAATTTCTTCCACCACCTTGTGAGCCTCTTCGAAATTAGCTGCGTTCGAAGCATATCCTTTGGCTCTCACGCCAAAAGCGGCAATCTCTTTTTCGGTAGCTTTACCGTTCTCGTCGATAACAAGATCCGTAAATGCGATATCAGCTCCTTCCGAAGCGAATTTCAGGGCGATAGCCTTTCCTATGCCCCGTGCTGCGCCGGTAATCACAGCGACTTTTCCTTCAAGTAATTTCATAACTCTTTTTTTCATAATACAGGGACAAGACATGCGCCTCGTCCCTTTGGTTCATATTTCTATCGTTTTATTCCGTATAAAATAAAATCCAATATATAATCCTTCAATCTCGATCGGTCTATTCCCGATTCCGAAAAATTATTGCGGATATAAGGGACGTCGAGCCCCCGAAGCGCATAATGAAGCACCGAAGCAGTAGCCGTCACATTAGGAATATGAAATACACCTTGCTCCACGCCCTCGCTCAATATGCTCCGCAACAAGGCCACTTCTCGCAAGTCTATACTCCTCCGGGCCTTCTCCACTTTCCAAATATCCCTGAAAAACTCCGCTCGCAATGTCCCGTTACGCACGACAGCTTCTTTCACAGCCTCCAAACGGATATTGATATAGTTGAGCAACTTCTCTTCGGGAGGCAAATCCCGGTTTGTAAGCCCCTCCAACCGAGCGTATAAATGCTTCGATTCGGCTTCCACGACGGCCCAATAAATCTCATTCTTATTCTTGAAATAGGTATAAATCGTACGGCGACCCTTTCCCGATGCCTCGGCTATATCGTTCATCGTCGTAGCGGCCACACCCTGACGGGCAAACAACTGACGGGCAACATCGATAAGCAATTCTCGTGTACGAACCATAATCCTAATTCATCTATCTGCACATCTGTACAAAACTTGTGCGAAATTACACATTTTTATCATGAAATACCAAAGTATGCACCCCGTTTTTCCTTCATACCACGGTATTTACATTTTTAACAATAAAATAATCTTCTATCATTCAACAACTTAAATAAAATCTAAAAACAAACTATATATATTTCTCTTCAAAATATTTGCTATTTAAAAAATTATCCATACCTTTGCACTCACAAACATCGCGGGGTGGAGCAGTGGTAGCTCGTTGGGCTCATAACCCAAAGGTCGTCGGTTCGAGTCCGGCTCCCGCAACTACACAAGGACTGTAAATTACAGTCCTTTTTTATTTTCCCCACTTTCAAATCTAACACCTCGTCGAGTTCAAAAATAAGAATATTATACCCCACACTTGCTTAAACTGCAAAAGAACTACTTTAACCTCTCCCCTGCCCCGTAGCACTACGGGGTACTACAAAACGGCAAAGAAAAAAGACCTATATCCGACTTCATTTTCGAAACCGGTACTACCCTCCTCCCCCTGCGTTTTGTAACGCAAAATATAAGGGAGATCTGAGGGAGAGGGGTTAAAAAGACCAGCAATGGAAGTAATAGAGTTAACCCTCCTCCCCTGCGTTTTGCAACGCAAAATATAGGGGAGGTGTCCGAAGGACGGAGGGGTTAGAAATACCCTCAGTGAAAGTAATAGAGGAGGGTTAGAGTACAAGCAAGCCTCCGATAACTGCGGCAGCCCTTCCGGATTCATTCTTCTCGCTATTGAGAAAAATAAACGAATAGAAAGTATAATCATGCCATAATTCCACTATCCCACTGCCCTACCTTCGCAAAAAAATCAAACGAGCGATGATAGATACAAGATTCGAAACAACCATAGACCTGAGAGGTGAAATCGAGAACTACCGACAAGTAGCGCTCATCAAATACTACAAGATTCTCCTCGAACTCGACCCCCGTCGGGACAGGCTCACCATGCTCGCCGTCATTCGTTGTATCGACAAGCTCGAAAGACATTCCCAAGAACGAAAACGACCCCGAAACGACAAGAAGAAAATGCTGGCCGAAGGAACTCTCGCTTGGCACTATCAGAAACGCAACCAACTCTTCCGAAAAGCCGGACTATACGACATCGAGTCCACCCAGTTCCTCGTCGACCACGAAGAAATCTTCGACACACACGAGGAACGGGAAGAGCGCGAACGTTTCGAAGCCTGCCGTCGGGAAGCCCTCAGAAGGAAAACCGAAACGCACGAGGCCGAAGAAAAAGAATCCGTGCAACCGGCCTCCGCTCACGAAGCCGATAAGGACCCGCAAGAAGACTGCACGACAGCCGGGGCCGGAATCCCGGCGCACACCCCGCAGCCCTTATCGCCCCTATCCGGGAGCATCTGGTGCGGCACTCCCGCCGGTAATCCCATTGGCGAACCTGCACCCGGATTCCATCGATCCTCCTTCGATTGCAACAGAAGAGAATAAATCCGACAGGTGGAGGGTGAACCCAATCCCCTCTTTTTCCCTCTCGATTTCGATGAGCAGAAACAGGAAGTCTCCCTTCTCCCCTACCATGCCTCATAACATAACGAGCCATTTTCTCATCTCCTCTGTGTTTTGCTAATGCAAAATATGGAGCGAAACGTCATGTCGTATCAAAAAGATTCAAGACCGTCAAAAGCATGAGCAAATTAGTGTAACAAGGACTTTCTTTGACAGGGTAAGAAAGTCCTTTGTATCACAATCCTCCCCTGCCGTGCCCCGAAGCATTGCGGTGTGTGGCGCAAAAAAATATAGGGGAGGTGGCACGAAGTGACGGAGGGGTTAATAAAAACAGCAGCCCGAACGGTTCGTTCTTCTCGCTGCTGAGAAGAACGAACCAAGAATAAAACTCCACCACCGATACAGAACTTGAAAAGAAGAAATAAAACTCAGTTATGCAATGACGAAAGTATGATTCTCAAAAAAATAGATAACACACAGACAAAACCGAGGCTTGTTTCTATTAACCCTTTACACTATCTTTGCACGAAGCAAAGGAAAAGAAAAGTGGAACAAGATTTTCTGAACAGTCTGAACGACCAGCAACGCGAAGCTGTGCTCTATACCGATGGACCGGAATTGGTTATCGCCGGAGCCGGATCGGGTAAAACAAGAGTACTTACCTACAAAATAGCACACCTGCTGCAAATGGGATATCCACCCTACCGGCTGCTGGCACTCACCTTCACCAACAAAGCGGCCAACGAAATGAAAGAACGCATCGCCGCATTGGTAGGGACAGAGACAGCTCAACGCTTGTGGGCAGGGACGTTTCACTCCATTTTCTCCCGCATACTCCGAGCCAATGCCGACCGGATCGGCTATCGTCACGACTTCACCATCTACGATGCCTCCGATTCCCTGTCGCTTATAAAAAGTATTATCAGAGAACTTCAACTCGACGATAAGACATACAAACCCTCAACCGTGCAGGCGATTATTTCCCATGCGAAAAACGCCCTCATCGAACCGCAAGCCTATGCGCGAAACCGGGAACTTATCGAGATGGATACTCGTTCGAAACGACCCCTCATTCACGAAATATACCGTATCTACCGACAACGCTGTTTCGTGTCGGGGGCAATGGATTTCGACGACCTGCTGCTCAATACCAATATACTTTTCAGGGATCACCCCGACGTGCTGCAACACTATCGCGACCTGTTCGCCTACATCTTGGTAGACGAGTATCAAGATACCAATTTCGCCCAACACCTCATTGTCAGCCAGTTGGGAAAAGACCACAACCACATCTGCGTGGTGGGCGACGATGCCCAGAGCATTTACTCGTTCCGGGGAGCGAATATCCACAATATACTCGGACTGAGTAAAGAGTACCCGGGATTGAAAATATTCAAACTCGAACGAAACTACCGTTCCACACAAAATATCGTCAATACGGCCAACAGCCTCATCGCCAAGAACAAGGAGCAAATACCCAAACAAGTATTCTCCGAAAAAGAACAAGGAAACAAAGTACAAGTAATAAGTGCCTATTCCGATTTCGAAGAAGGCTTTATCGTCTCGAACCGTATTGCCGAAATGCGCCTCACGACTCACTGTGATTACAACGACTTCGCTGTCCTCTACCGTACGAACGCACAGTCCCGTGTATTGGAAGAAGCTCTGCGCAAGCGCAATATACCCTACCGCATCTACGGAGGTATGTCGTTCTACCAAAGGAAAGAAATCAAGGACGCCATCGCCTATTTCAGATTAACGATAAACCCCGATGACGAAGAAGCGCTCAAACGAGTCATCAACTATCCCGCACGAGGAATCGGAAATACCACTCTCTCGAAACTCATCGAACGGGCACACTCGCAGGAATCCAGTATATGGAATGTGATTTCCGACCCCATAGGCCACAACTTGGCCGTTAACAACGGCACATTGAACAAGTTGAAAACCTTCAAGGACCTCATAGACGAATTACGCTACGAAGCCGATAAAAAGAACACACCGGAACTGGCGGAAACGATTATCAAGCGGTCGGGTATTTGGGGAGAAATTTCCTCGGATCGTACCCCCGAAAACATCAGCCGGCAAGAGAACATCGAAGAACTTTTGAACGGTGTCCGTGAATTTTGCGCCCTGCGCGAAGAAGCCGGAGAAGAACAAACCTCCCTATCCGACTTCTTAGCCGAAATTTCTTTGGCGACAGATCAAGACAACGGCGATGAAACCGAGCAAGACAAAGTGACCTTGATGACGGTCCATGCATCGAAAGGATTGGAGTTCAAACAAGTTTTCATTGTTGGAGTAGAAGAAGACCTCTTTCCTTCGGCCATGAGTAAAAACAGTGAACGGGAAATTGAAGAAGAACGACGTCTGCTCTATGTGGCCATCACCCGCGCAGAAGAAAACTGCACCCTCACGTATGCCCTCTCCCGCTATCGTAACGGACAAACGGTCTCCTCCCCTCCAAGCCGGTTCATCAAAGACCTCGATTCTCGATACGTCGATATGCCGGTACAAACCAAACAAGAGTCTCCCAGAGAAACCATATCGTGGAACCGATTTCCATTCGATGCGGAAAGACCGCGCAAAACTTCCCGATGGAACGAAGAAGATACGGATCGCACACCTGCACCGAGACCATTCGCTGCTCCGTCTCCGGGCAAACGGTTGACCAAGATAGACTCTAAACCCACAGGTGAAACCCATTCTACGACACAATCCACAGTCGCGACCGCTGCCGGGCAGGTAGAAATAGGAACACTCATCTGCCATGCCCGCTTCGGAAACGGAACCGTTACAGCCATAGAAGATACGGGAGACAACTGCAAAATAACCGTCGAATTTGAAAACGTCGGGCGCAAACAGCTCCTGCTCAAATTCGCCAAGTTCACAATCATAGAATAATTTCCATACGTCATGCACGATACGCTATCGCAAATACCATCGCCCTGCTATGTTCTCGAAGAAGAACTATTGCGCCGCAACCTCGCTCTCATTCGCTCCGTCAAAGAAGCCGCCGGAGTAAATATTATACTGGCGTTCAAAGCCTATGCCCTTTGGAAATCATTCCCCGTCATACGGGAATATATTCCGCACTCCACAGCCAGCTCCATACACGAAGCACGGCTGGCATTCGAGGAGATGGGCAGTCCGGCACACACCTACTCACCGGCCTATACCGAGCGGGATTTCCCGACAATACTCAAATACAGCAGCCACATTACCTTCAACTCCCTAACTCAATTCGAACGGTTTTACCCCCAAGTAGTAGCCGACGGCAATCGGGTATCGTGCGGGTTGCGTATCAACCCCGAATATTCCGAGGTAGAAACCGACCTCTACAATCCCTGCGCACCGGGTTCCCGATTAGGAATAACCGCCGACAAGCTGCCTGAACTTCCGCAGGGAGTGGAGGGGCTTCATTTCCACACCCTCTGCGAGTCCACCTCCTACGACCTCGAAAAGACTTTGGCACAGGTCGAAGACCGATTCGGGCATCTGCTCCCCCATATCAAATGGCTGAACATGGGAGGCGGTCACCTCATGACCCGCAAAGATTACGATACCGCACATTTGATTAACCTCCTCCGGGGCTTCAAACAAAGACACCCCGGCCTCGAAATCATTCTCGAACCCGGCAGCGCATTCGCTTGGCAGACCGGTACATTAGTATCCACCATAGTCGATATAGTCGAGAACCACAGTATCAAAACAGCCATTCTCGACGTCTCTTTTGCCTGTCACATGCCCGACTGTCTCGAAATGCCCTATAAACCGGCGATACGAGGCTCGGTAGAACCCGCTCTCGGCACATACGCCTATCGTATGGGAGGAAACTCCTGTCTGAGCGGCGACTATATAGGAGACTGGCATTTCGACCACGAATTGCAAATAGGAGACCGAATCATATTCGAGGATATGATTCACTATACGACAGTCAAGACAACCATGTTCAACGGAATCCCCCACCCCTCCATAGCCTGCCTCAAAAGCGACGGGAAAGTGGAAATCTGGCGGGAATACGACTACTACGACTATAAAACCCGAATGGATTGACAAGACATCGATCCCCCGGAACAAATCACAAAATACATTTGTTAATCGACAAAAAGCATAAAACAATGGGAACATTCTTAGGTATCGTAGCACTGCTCATCACCCTTGTCGCATTTATTCCCCTATTGGGATTTCTCAACTGGGTGGCCATACCCATATCGGTCATTTTCCTCATCATCTGTGCCATTCTCAAATCAGACAATGGCAAAACCCTCTGCATCGTATCTATCGTTTTGGGTATACTGCGCCTTATGCTTGGTGGAGGGATATTCTAATCTCCTACGAGACAATGAAAACTGTTTACAAATCAAAGGTCGATAAAGGCTTGCTAATCGCCATTATAGCAATTGTCCTTCTGTCCTACCTGCCGCTCCTGTTCGAATTCTCTTGGATAGCCCTCGCCTTATTGGTCGTCACGGCCGCTTTCATTGCCGACCCATTCTGTAACACGAGCTACACCATAGACAACGGCACGCTGCACATCAAATGCGGCATATTCTTGTCGTCCTCCTTCCCGATCGACCGAATAACGAAAATCTCGAAAACCAATAGTTGTTTAAGCGCACCGGCCTTATCGATGGACAGGATAGAAATCCGCTTCGCCGACAAAAAGACTCTCGTCTTGTCTCCCAACCAGAGGCAAGCATTCATCGATCATCTAAGGAGTCTCAATCCCGATATAGTTGTAAAGCCACCTCTCTGATACGGAATGATTCCCCTACTCTAACGTGAGAAAGTCGGCGGCTAAACGAACAGACTCCCCGAATGCCGTAGGCTGTCCCGGCACGGTGATAAAGAGATGCACCGTATGAGGCAAAACCGTATGGCTCACGGCAACGCCGAGCCCGGAAAGTCTGGCCGCCAATTCCTTCCCCTGACATAAAAGAATATCCCGCTCGGCATTGACGATAAGCGTCGGCGGTAGCTGTTTCAGTAGCTCGTCATCGGCTACACCCGGCGAGACAAGAGGCTGTCGAGCATCTCCTGTACCGATGTATGCGGCATTGAAAGCCTCCATCAATTGGGCATCGAGACCATATCCCTCGGCATAGTTTTTCCACGAAGACGAACCGTCTGCCCAAGCTTTTGTCACCGGATAAAACAGCACGAGCGAACAAAGTGAAGAGCACATCGTTCCACTGTCCATGCGGCAAGAGTGAGAATCCTTTGCAAGAATTAGGTTAAGAGCCGTAGCAAGAGCAAGATTCCCGCCCGAACTATCTCCGCCGATAGATATCCGATCGGGAAGAAAGCCATACTCCCCGGCATGCTCGAAAGCGAATGCGACGGCCTCGGTACAAGCATTGAGGGCGGCAGGATAAGCATGTTCGGGTGCTAAGGGATATTCCACGGCCAACACAGCAATCTTTGCCCTATACGATAACCCCGCACAAAAATGAGCGCAACTATTGATACTCCCGAAACACCAGCCACCCCCATGTAAGTAAATCAACACAGGCAACGGAATAGTATCGAATCCGGCAGGGCGATACAAACGATAACACCCTCCGATATCCGTTGCCACTACCCCACTTTTCGATTCAGGGTTCGTATTACGCGAATTACGCACAGATATCAAAGCGGTACAATCCCCGTTTATGGCGCGACGCACGGCATCGGCCTGTGTCTTTTGTAAACCCGCAGGCAAAGATTGAAGAAACGCACAAGTCTCCTTCTCCATCATTACACTGCTCTGCGCTCTGCCTCTCAATGAAAATACGATAAGTACGGCACACATGATCTTTTTAGACACATAAAAAGCCGTACGACAAATACCTAACGGTTCCATACATTCATTATCCCTTTGATTGAGCTATCAAAGATACGCTTTTCCACACAAAACACACCTACCAACACTGTAATTCAATAGTATTTATCCGTGGTATTCTCAACACATAAGAAATTAACAGTTTAAAATCCAACTAAATTAATTATGATTTAATTTCAAATCCGTACCTTTGACATATTAAATACAGCCCAACAAGGCCGTTAAAGTGTACGATTCGAGTTGTGATTCGCTTTCAAATTTGTATCTTTGACATATTAAATACAGCCTCGCCATTTCCTCGCTCGACAGGTTCCAGGTTGTGATTCGCTTTCAAATTTGTATCTTTGACATATTAAATACAGCTGGTAAAAGTGGAATCAGACCGCCATTCAAGTTGTGATTCGCTTTCAAATTTGTATCTTTGACATATTAAATACAGCTACCAATGCGTAGCGCTATGGATAGCAGGCGTTGTGATTCGCTTTCAAATTTGTATCTTTGACATATTAAATACAGCTCGTCCTTGAACTGCTCTACCCAACAGTTAGTTGTGATTCGCTTTCAAATTTGTATCTTTGACATATTAAATACAGCTGGGTACAAATAGCCTTTAATTACAAACCGTTGTGATTCGCTTTCAAATTTGTATCTTTGACATATTAAATACAGCGTCGAGGAAGTCGGAGAGGATTACCGCATAGTTGTGATTCGCTTTCAAATTTGTATCTTTGACATATTAAATACAGCAGGGGTCGATCCCGGACTCTTGGCCCTTCTGTTGTGATTCGCTTTCAAATTTGTATCTTTGACATATTAAATACAGCAGGGGTCGATCCCGGACTCTTGGCCCTTCTGTTGTGATTCGCTTTCAAATTTGTATCTTTGACATATTAAATACAGCAGGGGTCG
>ERZ773164.2559-NODE-2559-length-14584-cov-4.224585_pt1 | contig 14584 bp, 10 predicted proteins | sample MGYA00511917_ERZ773164 | MGnify/ENA primary metagenome ERZ773164 (study PRJEB29015, sample SAMEA2737847) | human gut metagenome | biome: human gut; feature: human-associated habitat; material: faeces | place: China | collected 2012 ...
CGTACTGTTCTATTTCCGTACTCATATCGCTGTTATCCAAATCTTCCCATTCGATAGGTTTGAATTTCTCCTGCAAGTACTGGAATACCACAAACAAAACCGGAACAATAAAAATCTGGAAGATCATACCGATGAACATACCTCCGATGGCGGCAGTACCCAAAGTACGGTTACCGTGAGCACCTACACCGAACGCGAACATCATAGGCAACAGACCGACTACCATAGCCAACGATGTCATCAGGATAGGACGTAGACGAGCGGCAGCACCTAAAACGGCAGCCCACGTGATACTCATACCCATACGGCGACGGTCGAGGGCAAACTCTACGATCAGGATGGCGTTCTTCGCCAACAAACCGACCAACATGATCAAGGCGATCTGCATATAGATATTGTTGGACATCGTACCTAAGATCATCTTCAAAGCCGGGATATTACCCAAAGCAGCCCATCCCTGTACGAACAGGAAGCTACCCATCAAACCGAACGGAATGGAAAGCAATACTGCCAACGGCAGAATATAACTTTCATACTGGGCGCTCAGCAGCAAATAAACGAAGACGAAACAGAGCAGGAAGATCAAACCGGTCGTGCTGCCGCTGGTTTCAGCCTCTTCACGCGCCATACCACCCAACTCGTATCCGAAACCGGTCGGAAGTGTCGTACCGGCAACCTCCTCGATCGCTTTCAATGCCTGGCCACTGGTGTATCCATCCGCCGGCGCAACCATCACTTTAATAGATGTATACATATTGAAACGGCTGATAATATCCGGTCCATACACTTTCTTGATAGACACGAACTGCGAGATTGGAGCCATTTCGTTTCCATTGCGGACTTTGATATTCTTCAACGATTCCAAATTGGTACGCAAAGCCGGATCAGCCTGGACCATCACACGGTACATCTTACCGAAACGGTTGAAGTTGGAAGCATACAAACCACCGTAATATCCCTGCATGGTTGCCAGAATATCACTCGGACTGATCCCTACTTTCTTACAGGCAGCCGCATCGATATCGATCATATACTGCGGGAAGTTAGGGTTGAAGGTACTCTGTGCCGACTTGATTTCAGGACGCGCTGTCAAAGCAGCCATATATTGCTTCGTCACATCGAAGAATTTTTCCAGATCACCACCAGTCTTATCCTGCATGTTCAACTCGATATCACTGGATGCGGAATACCCTGGGATCATAGGCGGAGTAAAGAACAGCACCTGTGCATCCTTCACAATCTTTTGCGCACGCATGAACAAACTGCCATACACAATATCCGAACTCTGCATCATTGAACGTTCCTCCCAGTCTTTCAACTTGATGATGAACGAACCATAAGAAGGTCCCTGGCCACCGATAAAACTGAAACCGATGACGGCCGTACGTGATTTGACCGCCGGGTCGGCAGCGATCAGGCTATCCACCTTGTTCATCACCTCTATCGTACGTTCCTGGGATGTTCCCGGAGGTAGTGTCACTGCGCCCATGATCGTACCGGTATCTTCATTCGGAACCATACCTGTCGGAGTCGCATTCATCAAAACAACGAGCAGGACGATACATCCGGCAACGATACCGAACGAAAGCCATTTCTTCTGTATAAAGAATACGACGCGTTTTTTATAGCTGTTCAGCAAAGAATCGTATGCGGCATTGAAGGAAGAGTGGAAACGGGAGACGAAAGTCGATTTCTTCTCATGTCCTTCTTCGTGCGGCTTCAAGAACATCGCACACAGAGCCGGACTCAGCGTCAAGGCATTCAATGCGGACAAACCGATCGAGATAGCCATTGTCAAACCAAACTGGCGATAGAATGTACCGGCCGTACCGCTCATGAAACTTACCGGGATAAACACGGACATCATGACCAACGTGATGGAGACGATAGCACCACCCAACTCGTTCATGGCATCGATAGAAGCCAATTTCGCCGATTTGTAACCCTGGTCCAGTTTGGCATGGACACCCTCGACGACGACGATCGCATCATCGACCACAATCGCAATGGCGAGCACCATGGCACAAAGAGTCAGCAAGTTCAAGCTAAAGCCGATCAGCGACAGCATGAAGAACGTACCGATCAACGCAACCGGGATCGCGATAGCCGGAATCAAAGTCGAACGTAAATCCTGCAAGAAGATATACACAACAATGAATACCAGGATGAAGGCTTCGATCAATGTCTTGAGCACCTCATGGATAGAAGCATACAAGAAGTCGTTGGCATTCATACCGACGTCGATCTTCAAGCCCGGAGGCAATATCTTTTCTGTTTCTTCCAGCAGGTTCTGGATATTATTGATGGTTTCCGTCGCATTGGTTCCTGCCATCTGGTAAACGATACAGGTTACGGCACTATGACCGTTTACTTTATTGACAAAATTATAAGTCAGACGTCCCAATTCGATATCGGCAATATCCTTCATGCGGAGGACTTCACCATCCGGTAAGGCTTTTACGACCATGTCTTCAAATTCGTTCACTTCTTGCAAACGTCCCTTATAACGGATCGTATACTGGAAGCTCTGGTTACCCTGCTCACCGAACGAACCGGGAGCAGCTTCCACGTTCTGCTCGGCCAGGACACCGGCAACATCATTCGGAACCAAATTGTACTGTGCCATCACATCCGGTTTCAGCCAGATACGCATGGAGTAGTCGGTTCCTAACACATTCGCATCCCCCACACCGGGCACACGCTGTACTTCCGGGATCAGGTTGATCTTGGCATAGTTCTCGATGAATCGCTGGTCGTAACGGTCCTCTGCATCATAGACGGAGAACACGATCAGCATGGAATTCTGACGTTTCTGAGTTGTCACACCGATCTTGGTTACTTCAGCGGGCAACAAACCTTGTGCCATAGAAACACGGTTCTGCACGTTTACGGCAGCCATGTCGGGATCGGTTCCCTGCTTAAAATAAATGGAAATATCGGCAGATCCGTTGTTGGAGGCATTGGAAGTCATGTACATCATGTTCTCCACACCATTGATCTGGTCTTCCAGCGGCGCAATCACACTATTCAATACCGTCTGTGCGTTTGCACCCGTATAAGTCGCTCTCACCGAAACGGTTGGAGGGGCGATATCCGGATATTGGGTAATAGGCAAGGACAGCAAGCCTAATATACCCAGTATGACAATCAGGACGGAGATCACCGTTGAGAGCACCGGGCGGTTTATAAATCTATCTAATTTCATATTTTCTGTTTTTAACGAACAAAATGGGAGTTATTAATTAAAAGCGGTCTTCAGATTACCTTCGTTCTGATCTTTCAAGGCCTGATCATATTTCGCTTTCTGCTGTTCCGGGGTGATCGGCTCGATAGCCTGGCCGTCACGGAGATTCTGTACGCCTTCAATCACGATTTTGTCGCCGGATTTCAAACCATTCGTCACCAGGTAATTCTTTCCGTCATCCAAATTGGAGATCTGAATCTCCGTATTTTTTACAGAATTGTCCGCCTGCAAAACAAAAACGAACTTCTTGTCTTGGATTTCAACGGTTGCAGACTGAGGGATAATAATGATCCCATCCATCGTATACGGGAATATGATGTTACCGGTACCGCCGCTTCTCAGGATATTTTTATCATTCGGGAAAACAGCACGCATGCTGACAGATCCGGTAGACTGGTCAATCACGCCACTAACGGCATCGATCTTACCTTCCGACTGATAGGTAGTTCCGTCGGACAGTTGCAAGCGAACAGCCGGCATCTTTTCCAATTGTTCTTTCAATGTGCCTCCGGCTCTTGTCAGGCGCAACAACTCTTTCTCCGTCATAGAGAAATAAACATACACATCGTTGATTTCGGATACGGTTGTCAACGGCTGTGCAACAGAGGGGCTGACCAAACTACCGATACGATACGGGAATGTACCGACAACGCCATTCGACGGACTCGTCACCGTACAGAATGATAAATTCTGATTCGCGCTTACCAAAGAAGCTTCCGCCTGAGCCAGGCTTGCCTTGGCAGACATGAGTTGGTTGACCGCTGTCTGATATTCAAAATCACTGATAATTTTCTGATCGAACAAAGCTTTTTTGTTCTTTTCGGTCAAAGTCAAAGTTGCGACATTGGCTTTTGCCATCTCGACAGCGGCTTTCGCCTGTCCAACCGCAGCAGCATACTGGGTCGGATCAATCTGGAACAAAGCCTGCCCCTTACGAACAGTTGCTCCTTCATCCACACATAACTTAACAATAAAACCCGAAACTTGGGGGCGTACCTCGATATCCTGCGTACCTCTGATCGTGGCCGGATAGGAAGTCGTCTGGTCGCTTGTTGTCGAATTAACAGCAAGGACCGCAAATTCATTATCCCCTAACTTCATACCGCTTTGCTTGTTTCCACAAGCAGTTAATAAAGACACCCCTACTGCAAACAATGCAATTTGCCTTAATTGGGTAATAGTAGTTCTCAACATTTGTTTATCCATATTCATTATTTATATAATTCTATCTATTCTCGTTTTTCAATCATTAGTAAGGCCGTTAAAGCCATCACAACGGGTGAGATCCGTTGCGCCATAGTAAAAATTCCACAACGATGCTGTTCTAAATTTATGGGTTCATAGCCTATTCCTCATAAAAAGCGTACAAATGTAGAATCTTTTTGTTGTACTTTTTCCGTTTATACAATCTTTTATACTAAAAAATTGCTTATTTTATATTTCTGTATCAGAGATATATTAGGACTTTGACCGATCGAAAATATATTCGTTTAAATTGCTACATAATTTTAACACGGAATTTGTTTATTCAATAATTTATCCTAATTTTACGGCTTATATAACCTAAATAATCAATTCATATGGAACCAAAGTTTATGATATCGGAAGTGTTCGGCACTTCATGGAAGCACACTAAATCGCAGATTTGGGTACTGGTAGGGCTGTTTATCGGATTTTCTATCCTGTCGATGATCGTCACACTGTTCGGTATGCCGGCACAGGGTTCGATTGTCGGACGAGTCATTGTCCAAATAGTCAGTTTGCTCATTTCCTGTATTTTCATGCTGGGATATGTCAAAAATATATTCCAGGCTCTTGATGGAGAAGAGCCGCAGTTTTCCGCCTATGGGCAACAATCGCGCAAGATAATCACATATCTCATCGCCAACATTTTGTTCTCCATAGCTGTCTGTATCGGTACAGTCTTGCTGATCATTCCCGGTATCTACCTATACTTACGCCTGCAATTTTTCACGGCATTCATCGTTGAGGAAGACTGCGGCATCATCGAATCACTGCAAAAAAGCTGGAATATGACACAAGGACAGACACTGCCATTGTTCCTGTTGCTGCTGACCATGATCGGCACCGCGATCGTCGGCTGTATCTTGTTCTTCGTCGGATTTTTTGTGGCCATACCCCTTATCTATATGATGCAGTGTTACACATTCAGAAAATTAAATACGATTTCAACGGAAGAAGAAGTACAACAACTATAATTTCAAATCAATAAATAGACAACAGCCCGCAAAAATAAACATTCTGCGGGCTGCATAGCTTTCCAATCTATGGGTAAGACATATAGAATCAAAGACATTGCAGAGATGTCCGGTGTTTCGACCGGAACTGTCGACCGCATATTACATAACCGAGGCAAAGTATCTGAAGAGGCACAGAAAAAAGTAGAAAAAGTTTTAAAAGAAATAGACTATCACCCGAACCTAATAGCCCGTTCCCTTGCACTAAAAAAGAGCTACCACTTCATCACACTGATTCCCTCTTTTGCAAAAGGCGAATATTGGGATAAGCTTTGCGAAGGAATAGACAAAGCGGAACAGGAACTTTTCAGCTACAACGTAGAAGTCGAACGTATGTGCTTCAACCAATATGACAAAAGCAGTTTCGACGAACTCATTCCCCGGATCGAAGAAGCCAACTGCCAGGGGGTCGTGATCGCAACACAGTTCCATGACAGTGTCGTCAAGCTGGCGTCCCGGCTGGATCAATTACAAATACCTTACATACTGATAGATGCATTCATTGAAAACACCAATTGCGTAGCTTATTACGGAACCAACTCGTACGACTCCGGATATATTGCCGGCCGTCTGCTATACGAACAAATCAACCCGACCGAAAATATCGCAATCTTCCGCTTTATCCGTAAAGGAGAAATGCAAGTAACCCAAGTCATGAAACGTGAGGAAGGCTTCAGGAATTATCTGGCAGAAAAGAACTACGACGGGCGTATCTATTCCGTACAATTGCATGCCGACGAGCCGGAAAAGAACATAAACATCCTGAATGCCTTTTTAGAAGAACATAAGGAAGTGAACGCTGGTATCATATTCAACTCCCGTGCCCATTTATTGGGAAAATACTTCCGTGACAAAGGAGAAAAATTCAGATTAATCGGCTACGATGTGATAGACCCGAATATCACTTGCCTGAATGACGGTTCCATCACGCACCTGATCGCCCAACGGCCGGAAGTACAGGGATTCAATTGCATACGGGCATTGTTCCGCCATCTGGTTCTCAAAGAAAAAGTCGAACAAATCAATTATATGCCGATCGATATCCTGATGAAAGAGAATATCAAATACTATAACAATTATATTTGAAAACATAAAAAGGTATTTTTTCCCTGTTTTCTTTTTGTTTGATAAATAAATACTATACTTTTGTGCCCGATGTGTGCGCGAGCACAATGAGATAGTAACAATGAAATTATCACAATCATAAACAATAAAAATATGGCTAATTTATTTTGCGTTAAAGACAAAGTTGTCATTATTACCGGTGGAGCCGGAATCTTGGGCAGAGGTATTGCAGGCCACCTGGCTGAAGAAGGTGCTAAAATCGTTATTCTCGACCGCGCAGCCGAAGTTGGTGAACAAATTGTAGCCGACATCAAAGCGAAAGGCGGAGAAGCAAGTTTTTATCTGACTGACGTTTTAAACAAAGAAGTCCTGGAACAGAACAAAAAAGATATCCTGGCCAAATACGGCCGTATCGACGCGCTACTGAATGCAGCCGGCGGAAACATGGCTGGTGCGACTATCGGACCGGACAGCACGATTTTCGACTTGAATATCGACGCTTTCCGTAAAGTAGTAGACCTGAACCTGTTCGGTACAGTTCTCCCGACAATGGTGTTTGCCGATGTAATGGCTAATCAGAAAGAAGGTGCTATCGTCAACTTCTCTTCCGAATCCGCTTTGCGCCCGCTTACCCGCGTCGTAGGTTACGGTGCCGCAAAAGCTGCTATCTCCAACCTGACTAAATATCTGGCTGGTGAACTGGCGATCAAATTCGGAGAAGGTCTACGTGTAAATGCAATCGCTCCGGGATTCTTCCTGACGGAGCAGAACCGTACTTTGATGACAAATCCGGACGGATCTTACACTCCACGTGCCGAATCTGTCATTGCACATACTCCGTTCAGACGTCTGGGTACACCGGATGAACTGTTTGGTACGATCCAGTATCTGATCAGCGACGCTTCCAAATTCGTAACCGGAACAATCGCTATCGTAGACGGCGGTTTTGATGCATTCTCCATTTAATCTCACAATTAAAAAACAAGACATTATGTATTTATGCGAACAAACATGGCGCTGGTACGGACCGAACGATCCAGTTAGCCTTTCCGATATCCGCCAGGCCGGTGCTACCGGAATTGTAAATGCCTTGCACCATATCCCGAACGGAGAAGTATGGACGATCGAAGAAATCCAGAAACGCAAGGATATGATCGAAGCTGCCGGCTTACGCTGGAGCGTAGTGGAAAGTGTTCCGGTACACGAACATATCAAGACACAGAGCGGAGATTTTCAGAAATATATCGAGAACTACAAAGAAAGCATTCGTAACCTGGCAGCATGTGATATCCGTGTGATCACTTATAATTTCATGCCGGTTCTGGACTGGACCCGTACAAACTTGGCTTACACCATGCCTGACGGTTCTAAAGCATTACGTTTTGAACGGGCAGCTTTCATGGCTTTCGATCTCTACATTCTGAAACGCCCTGCGGCAGAACAGGAATATACAGACGAAGAAAAGGCAATTGCAAAAGCTCGTCTCGACGAAATGAGCGAAGATGACAAAGCACTGCTGGTACGCAATATGATCGCCGGCCTACCAGGCTCCGAGGAAAGTTTCACATTGGATCAGTTCCGTGCAGAACTGGATCGTTACAAAGATATCGATGCAGAAAGACTTCGCGCGAACCTAATTTATTTCCTGAAAGAGATTACTCCGGTTGCTGACGAAGTAGGAGCACGTATGGTTATCCATCCGGACGATCCTCCCTATTCTATCTTAGGCTTGCCCCGCATCTTGAGTACAGAAGAAGATTTCCGTAAGCTGATCGAAGCCGTACCGAACCAAAGTAACGGTTTATGCCTCTGCACCGGTTCTTTCGGCGTTCGTGGCGACAATGACCTAGCCGGCATGATGAAGCGTTTCGGCGATCGTATCGACTTCGTTCATATACGCAGCACCAAACGCGACGAAGCCGGAAACTTCTTCGAAGCAAACCTGCTGGAAGGAGACGTGAACGTTTATGAAGTAATGAAAGCCCTTCTTGAAATCGAGCAGGAACGCGGTTGCTCAATCGCAATGCGTCCGGATCACGGCCATCAGATGATCGATGACTTGCACAAGAAGACTAATCCGGGTTATTCCTGTATCGGTCGCTTGCGTAGCTTGGCTGAATTGCGTGGTTTAGAACTGGGTATTGCCCGTTCTTTATTCAAATAATGAGTGACGAGTAATCACAAATAGTTTGGCATTGAAAGGCGTCTGATTCTTTTTCGGACGCCTTTTTCATTTTACCTCTCTCCCGTTTCACTTTTTTTCCTTATTTTTGCAGCACTAATAATTTTGCAAAATGTCTAAAACACACTACAGTATACTATCAGCCCTATTATTACTTGTGTTAAGCGCATGCCATTCTTTGTGGACGGCCCAGACCCAGCCTGCCCCACAGCAGGAATCGATTCTGGTCTTGCCTTCAACGGATATCCCTCTTCCAAACACAGATTTCGCTTTTCTGTTTCCTGAAGAACCGAAGCTGAACGAACAAACTTCTCCCCGCAAAAATATAACGGAAAACTTCTCCAACAGAGAAAAAAATGATATTGCCGTAATAGACCCACTCCTGATGGCAGAAGAGAATTCGATGCTTATCGATTTAAGCCTGGTACAGAAAGAAGACTATGCTTTCCCTTTACCCGGCGCAAAAGTAATCTCTCCATATGCCGGACGTAGAAAACACCATTCGGGTGTAGATCTGAAAACCTGCGCCAATGATACGATCGTATCGGCATTCGACGGAATCGTCCGTCTGGCTAAACCTTATTATGCATACGGAAACGTAATTGTTGTACGCCATTACAACGGATTGGAAACAGTTTACAGCCATAACTCCAAAAATCTGGTCAAGCCGGGAGACTATGTAAAAGCCGGACAACCGATCGCACTGACCGGACGAACAGGAAGAGCTACGACGGAACACCTTCATTTTGAAGTACGGGTAAACGGGCAACACTTCAATCCGAACCTGGTATTCGACCTGCAAGAACGGAAACTTAACAATCAATGCCTGGTATTCACCCAAAAAGGTGGCAAAATTGCAGTGAAGCCCGTCGAACTAATGCCTCATCAGTTTGCAGGCGACTACAGTTACTCACCTGCCTCCTGTAAAAACAAGGAACAGATAGAAAGCAAAAAGGAAACTCTGTAACCCCCTTTTTCAATGCCCCTGCAAAGCTTCTATCAGAAGATTGATATTAACGGTAAACAAACGGACTGATATCGCCAACAAAATAATACCGAAGAACTTCCGGATAATATAGATTCCGCCTTTTCCAAAAAAGCGTTCGATACGGGTTGTCATGCGAACGACAAAATAAACCCATATCATATTCAGTATCAAGGCTATCACAATATTGACACTGGCATACTCCGCCCTCAAAGACAATAATGTGGTAAACGAGCCGGCACCCGCCAGTAAAGGAAAGACCAGCGGAACCAGTGTCGCCTCCTTTATCGGTCCCTGGTTTTTAAAAATTTCTATATCGAGTATCATTTCCAGTGATAACAGGAAAATAACAAACGAACCTGCCACAGCAAACGATTCGATATCCACATGAAAAAGCCGTAGCAAGACATCGCCTGCGTAGAAGAACCCGATCATCAACAAAAAAGAGATAACCGTTGCCTTCATGGCGTTCACATCTTTGCCCTTTTCTTTCAAATTGACAATAATTGGAATGGAACCAATAATATCAATCACAGCAAATAATACAATGAATGCACTGATCATTTGCTGAAAATCAAAACTTTCAAACATAAGATACCCTTTTAATTGCCCTAAAGGTACAAAATCTTTCCCAACAGCCGACAGACAAATAGTAACAATCGCTTCGATGAATAACGTTTTTTCATACTAAATCAGAATCTCTTCACGAAAAAATAACGACCTTTGCATACACTTATATTGCTCCAAGCAAGAAAGTAATTAAATGTTGTCGGGAGATATGGATATAAAAACGATTTTAAAAAAGTATTTGGTATTTGTCATTGGATTATATTTTTTAGCTGCAGGAATCGTCCTGATTATACATTCCACTTTAGGAACCACTCCTATTTCAAGTGTAAATTATGTGTTAAGCCTCAACAGTCCCTTATCTTTAGGCACCTGTACCTTTATCGTAAACGTTTTGCTGATACTGGGACAGTTCTGGTTAATCCGAGGAACAAAAAGCCGTCAAGACCAGATATCCATCCTGCTGCAAATTCCATTTTCGTTCATATTTTCAGCATTCATCGATTTCAATATGGCACTCACTGAAGACCTGTATCCATCCAACTATATAATGTCGATTGCACTGTTACTGCTAGGTTGTCTCATCCAGTCTATCGGTGTCGTATTAGAGATCAAGCCCCAGGTTGCGATGATGAGTGCAGAAGGATTCGTCAACTACGCCGCCCTTACAATAAAGAGTTCGGAAAATTCAAGGTCATTTTCGATTTCACCTTAGTAACAGTCGCCGTCATTTTATCACTGATCTTCACTCAACGGATCGAAGGAGTCAGAGAAGGTTCCCTGATAGCAGCCTGCATCACAGGCTATATCGTGAGTTTCCTGAATAATAAAATCATGACTCGAAAAATGCTTTCCAGAGTTTCTTCCATACTAAAATAGTTTTTTTCTTATTTTTGTGCTTCATTAGAAAAGAAGATCCGTTTTTAAGTGAGTAAAATAGGCGAACACGAAGAAGATCCGATCCTGTTATTTTCATTTCTGAAAGGAGACAACAATGCTTTTTCATCGATATACAATAAATATGTCGATGAGCTATTTGCATATGGCATAGGATTAGGATTCGAAAGAGAAACACTCAAAGACGCCATACAGGATACTTTCTTCAAATTTTACACCAACAAGAAGCAATTGAAAGGTGTCACTCATCTGAAATATTACTTATTTCGTATGCTTAAAAATCGCCTGTTCGATATATATAAGTCTTCAAACAAAGAAAATATCGTAGACGTAACCAATTTGCCTTTTTTAATCGAACCGTCCGTTTTAGATGAATTGGTTGCAAACGAGGATAAAGCTGCGATTGAAACAGAAATAAAGAATTTGTTGGAAATACTAACTGATAGACAAAAAGAAGCTGTTTATTTACGTTTTATACAAGAATTGGAGTACGAAGAAGTTGCAAATTTATTGGATATGACTGCTCCTGCAGTAAGAAAACTTATCTCCAGAGCAATAAAACGCATGCGTGACGAAAAATTTTAGAAAAAATGGGAACAAAAAAAATTCCGAATCGTCTATTCTATATAAATTGATTTGAAAGTATGTTGTCGAACCAGTGGTTACAAAATAAATCTTTTATACAATGGAGATTATTCCCTTCTGAAGAAGATAACCTCTATTGGGAGAAGTTTATCCAAGACAACCCACATTTCCAAGATGAAATAGAAGAAGCAATAAGGATATTAAAATCAATAAAATTGAATACTCAAAAACTTTCTCCGGAAGAGAAACAGGAAATATTTGCATTAATACAAAAAAATATAGAAAAGAAAGACAAACAACGTCACCTCCGGCTATATCTGACCGTATCGGCAGTTGCTTGTATCGTCCTATTTCTGATTTTACTACAACCACTATTTATTGGCAAAAACGAGATTTCACACAAAAACATGCTTGTTGTTGCAGATACAACCTCTGTCAATCAAAAAGATATACAATTAGTACTGGCCAATAACAGGACCATTACTTTTGAAGAAGATGCTGATATCAAATATGATAAAAAGGGTGGTATTACTGCAAATACTGGAATCGAACAAATAAAAGTATCAAAAGAAGCTACTAAAGAAACCACATTAAATACGCTGATCGTTCCTAAAGGAAAACGGTCAAGCCTCACCTTGGCCGATGGCTCCAAAGTATGGGTCAATTCTGGGTCCACACTCAAATTTCCTTCTACATTCAAAACAGATAAAAGGGAGATCTGGGTAGATGGAGAGATTTATATAGAGGTTGAAAAAAATAAAGCACATCCTTTTTATGTAAATACCTCTCATATGATAATCAACGTCGTGGGAACTCAATTCAATGTTACAGCCTATGACGAAGATACGGATTATTCAGTCGTATTGGTCGAAGGATGTGTAGATGTCAGCATAGACAAAGAAAAAGCCCGTTTATTACCCAACCAGATGTTATCGGTATCGACAGATCAGATTTCTGTAAAAAAAATAGATGTCAACAATTATATAAGTTGGAAAGAAGGATACCTCCAATTTGCAAGTGAACCTCTATCCAACATACTGAAACGTTTGTCTCGCTATTATGATACCCCCATTGATTGCGACAATAGTATTGCACAGCTAAAATGTAACGGAAAATTAGTATTATTCGATAATATCGAAGATGTCATGAAAACCATATATAACACAATACCGATCCAATATTCACACGAAGCAGGCCGGATATTGGTTCGAAAAAAATAAAGAGAGTCATAATTGCAAACTTATAAGTCTAATTTAAAATTGAGATGCCTATGAAACATATATCATGAAAATAAAAAATGCCGGACAATATTGGCGTATTCCCCGGCATAAGATTTCAAAGTTATTATTGCGTACTAAACTTTTAAAATCACTACAAATATATGAAAATAAATCATTATCTTGATAGATCGTGGTTTAACGGTCTACGTTATACCTTACATATTATGAAAATCATAATCATTTTACTGGTCTTAAGCATTGGGAACTCCTTTTCTATGACCTACTCTCAAAATACATTACTTTCGCTTGACATCAATAAACAGTCCATAAAAGAAGTTATTGGCATCATTGAGAAAAAGTCGGAATATGTTTTCTTCTTTTCGGACAATGTCCGTCAAGATTTAGAAAAAAGTGTTGACATAAAGGTCAATTCAAAAACACTTGATGTAATCTTGAATAACCTTTTCGCTGATACAGACTTGGTATATACGATTAACGATCGCCAGGTATCAATTGCAAAGTCGAAAAAAGCAGGATCTTCATATCCTACACCACAACAACAGACAAAGACAATTACAGGAACAATTGTCGATAACACAAAAGAACCTCTAATCGGAGTTAATATTGTTGTGAAAGGGACTTCTACAGGAACAGTAACCGACATCGATGGCAAATTCTCTTTGCCTATTACCGAAACAAACGCTGTTCTTGTCATTTCTTACATCGGCTATAAATCGCAAGAAATCAAAGTAGGTAATCAATCCAGCCTGAATGTCACATTAGAGGCAGAAACATTAGGCTTGGAAGAAATCGTTGTCGTAGGATACGGTACCGTTAAGAAAAAAGACCTTACCGGTTCGGTATCATCCGTAAACTCGGAAACGATCTCTAAATCACCTGTGACAAGTGCAACCCAAGCAATCCAAGGACGCCTCCCCGGTGTATTCATTTCCAATTCGACAACGAAACCAGGTGAAAATGCATCTGTGGTTATCAGAGGTAAACGTTCTATCAGCGGTAGCAGTGATCCCCTTTACATAGTCGATGGAATTCCAGTAGTAGGAGGAATAAATGAAATCAGTCCTTCAGACATCGAAACAATAGATATCCTCAAGGATGCCTCTGCTACGGCTATTTATGGTGCACGCGGTTCAAACGGTGTAATCCTGATAACCACCAAAAGGGGAAAAGCAGGAAAAACTCAAGTCGACTATAATGGATATGTTGGCTTCCAAACAGTGCTGAACCAGTTGGAATACATGGACGGGGCAGCCTATGCCGAAACAGTCCGGGAATCTTATCGTTCAACCGGTAAATACCTCTCTGATAAACCGAGTTGGGAAGAAGACCAAAAGATCGGTTCTTTCGCCAATGACCCTTATACATTGGAATCTCTAAAAATGGCATACGATGAAAATGGAAATTATGATCCTTCAAAGGTCCGTTCAGGAAGTAAATGGTGGGAAGCCGTACAACGCACAGGTATGGTTACCGACCATCAGTTAAGCGTTCGCGGAGGCAACGACAAAACCAATTTCACTTTTAGCGGTTCCTATTATGATTATAAAGGTCTTGTTAAAG
>ERZ773164.2560-NODE-2560-length-14584-cov-3.701769_pt1 | contig 14584 bp, 7 predicted proteins | sample MGYA00511917_ERZ773164 | MGnify/ENA primary metagenome ERZ773164 (study PRJEB29015, sample SAMEA2737847) | human gut metagenome | biome: human gut; feature: human-associated habitat; material: faeces | place: China | collected 2012 ...
TTTTTTTGCATTAATATAATTCATAATAAACTCTGCCGTCTTTTCAAAACCAATCTTACCTGTATCAAGACAAAGCTGATATTCTTTTGCATCTCCCCACACTGTGTCAGTGCAGTATTTATGGAAAGATGTTCTTTTCTCGTCAACTTCTTTTATATACTTTTCTGCCTCTTTTTCTGAAATTCCGTCTCTTTCCATAAGATGTTTTATTCTAAATTCTTTGTCCGCAAAAAGATATACTGATGTAACATCCTTGCTATCTTTGTATATTATATTAGCACATCTTCCAATAATTATGGCGTCTTTGTTTTCGGTAATAGCCTTAACAAGTTTTAATGACCTATCCATTGGCTTCGTATTTCCAAACCCCATTGCTATTCCATATAAAAGACTATTAATAGGTACTTCATTAAAAAAATTACTGTGTTCTTCAGCCTGTCCTAGCTGCTTTGCTTCTTCAAGCAATTTCTTTTTGTCAAAAAGTTCCATGCCAAGTTTATTAGCCAATATTCTTGCAACTTCATGTCCGCCGCAACCACATTGTCTTGCAATTGTAATTATCATAATATGCCTCCTATCCGCACCTCTTCAATCCTCGGTGGGATTTTTGCTTAATAGAATTTCCAAATTAATTTCTTATTAAATAAAAATCTGTCCGCCATTATTATAACTCTTTATATAAAATTTGCAAAAACAGATGCTCCTACCATTGTGCAAATTCCTGCTATTACTATTGAAAGGCTGCTCATTGCCCCTTCAATCTCGCCCATTTCCATTGCTTTTGCAGTACCAATGGCATGGGAAGACGTTCCCAGAGCTATTCCCTTTGCCACAGGATTTGTTATTTTAAATATTTTGCAAACTGCCTCACCACATATGTTACCAAGAACTCCTGTAATGATTATTACCGCAACTGTAATTGTAACATATCCACCAAGTTCTTCTGAAATTCCCATTCCAATTGCTGTTGTAATGGACTTAGGCAACATTGTTACATATTCTTCATGACCGAAATTAAATATTAAAGCAAATACAAATATGCAAACCAAACTTGTAAGTACACCTGAAATTATGCCTGCAAATATTGCTACCATATTCTCTTTAAGTAATTTAATCTGCTGATACAAAGGTATTGCAAGACATACTGTTGCCGGTGTTAAAAGATAACTTAAATACTGTGCGCTTTTGTTGTAATTATCATAATCTACCCTAAACAAAAGCAGACAGCATATTACAAATATTATTGAAATTAAAAGTGGGTTAAAAATAGCTGACTTAAATTTTCTTTTTAATAATAAGCCTAACTCGTATCCCATTACACTTATTACTACACCTATTGTTGTAGAATTAATTATCATCTGATTCATGTTTTTTTCTCCTCTTTATCACATACTGGGTTACTTTTCCTGACACAGCCATTACAAGGACTGTTGACACAAAAGTAATAATTATAAGTGGAACAAGCATGGTTTTAAGCTGTTTCCAATAAACAACTATTCCTACTCCCGATGCAATAAACATTAAAGGCATTATTTCTATTAGAAAAGTTCCTGACTCTTTTACATCGTCTACTTTCACAATGCCTGTCACAAGCAAAACCATCATCAGACACAATCCATAAATACTTGACGGTATTGCCAACGGAATTAAATATTTTAGGATTTCACCTATACAGGTTACTAACATAATAATCCCAAATTGTCTCATATATTTCATAATTTTCACCCTTCTTTCCACAAAACGCGACAGCCTTAACTGTCGCGTCTTTAATAATACATACTTTTTTTAATTATGTACATAGTTTTGTGGTATTAATTTAGGGCTTTTTTTGCACTTTCTAGTATTATTGTTCCCTGACTCTTTCAATTCTAATTACATAAAAAGCCCAAAACAGTGTACTTATTATAGTTAACATCGCTCCTGCAACTATTCCGGGGCTTTTGTATGTAACATTAATAGTGTGTCTTCCCTTTAAGACTTTTGCCCCAATATATCCTATTCCTGAGTTGAAAGTTTCTGTCTTTTTCCCGTCAACATAAATCTTGTAGCCTTTGCTGTACGGAATTGATAGTTGAAGTATTTTGTCCTGACTTACTTTAATGTTGCCACTTATATGATTGTCAGACATCTTAACATTTTCAAGTGCTTCTTTCTTTAAGTTTTCTGCAGCATTATCATAATTACTTGCGGGTACCATTGCTGCATAAACGTCTTTGAAAGTGTATTTTCTGTTGCTGTTAAATTTAATATCTACGTGGTTCTGGTTTTCCTTAGAATATCCCATATTAAAAACACTGGCTTCTTTGTAATAATATCCGTCAGAGTAATCGCCTATAACTCTAAGATTTCCTGTGTTGCCATCACTTTTGTATTCTGCTGCCGTGTCACCCTGATCTGTATCCTTAACATGAACTCCCTTAAAAACAATATAAGTAAGGCTGTCTTTTAACCCATTAAAATTATATTCCAAAGCTCCACCGTATTTTGTTTTTAAGTAACTTTTTCCTGCATCAATATTTTTCTCATTGTTAATTTTCATTTCAGAAGTGTAGACACCTGTTACGTTTTGGTTATTTTTTATTTCTGTATTGTTGTTATCACTTGTTGCTTTGTTATTTTCACTTTCTGTTTTTGTTTTGCTATTTTCAAAAATTTTTTCTTCAATCCTATTATCTACAACTGAACTGTTAAGCAGTGCCACTTCTCTTTCTATAGGATTTAATTTGTCATAATCTGTTCTTGTCATATAGCTTGAATATGTTACTCCAAGTGGCAAGTAGTTTTTGTTTTCATAAAGGCAGACTTTCTTGCCATCTATTGTTTCTTCTTTTATTTTTTCAAAACCATAAGGCGACTTTCCTCCATAGTTTACGTAATATTTTGTACTTGCAAGGGCAAGCATTCCGATTCTATTCTCCAACCCTTTTATAACATATGACCTGTAGCAGTCCGAAAGGCAAGTTGACACATACATATCTGTCATTTTCCCCGGAATAATACTGTAATAGAAACCGGTCTGATTGAAACCGCAATAAGCAGACTTGTTACTCCTACTTCTAAGTCGCTCAGTTCTATAAAAACTATCATCTTTAATAGACTTAATCATTTTCACGTCAGCTGTGTTCATTTCTTTTTCAAGGGTGCCTTTATTAACATAATCCTTGCTATTATATGAATAATTTTCACCAAAAATCATATTCATGTTAATAACTATTGTGATTACAGACGCCATTGTTACTAGATATGGAAGAAACTGCTTTACTTTTTGTTGTTTTAATTTAATAAGATTTTTCTTATCTAATATGCTTATGCTTATTAAATCATCTATGGCAAAAGCAACTGCCACCGAAAGAATCAGTGCCATTCCGTAGCTAAATCGCATTGTTACATATGAAAAGCCGTTCATCATTTTTCCTACCATTGGGAATAATAGCATAATAAACATTATTGCAAATAATGTGAGTATTTTTTTGTCACTGTTTTTTCTGAAAATCAAAAGAACTACTATGGCGATTACTCCAAGAATTCCAATTCCCGGAATTGTAAACATATTCATATCATTGTCTGTTATTATAAAGCTCTTTAGAAATTTCTCATAATAGTCATCTCCAAAAAAAGTATCCGGCGTAGCAATCTTTGTGGTTGTTCTTACATTATTAAGGAATGCATAAACTGAGGGAATCAAAAGCATTGCTCCCATACAAGTTCCCCATATATATGAAATCACAATTCTTCCAACGCTTCCTGCAAGTTCTTTTATACCTTTAGCCCTATAGCTTCCAATCTGTCTTACAAAGAAGTAGATTGCCGCCATCACTGTGTTGATGTACATAAAATAGTAATTATTAATGAACGCTATACTTACAACAAATACTAAAAGTCCGATTTTTTTCTTTGTTATTACCCTTTCCACTGCTGCAATGAGAAGTGGCAGATACATTATGCCGTTAAAAAACATTGGATGTCTTATGCCTCCCAAAAGTGCGTAATTACAAAACGGATACAAAATGCAGGCAGGAAGTATTGTTGATATTTTTGTTTTTCCTAATGTTCTTAAAAGATAGGCAACAAATAATCCGCTTAAATACATTCTTACAAAAATCAATATTTCATACATTAATTCCATTTCATTCTCCGGGAAAAGAACTGTAAGCAATGTGACCGGATCACCAAAGCCATAATAATTAAGTGTTCCAATTACATCAAATCCCTGTCCAAGATTAAAATCAATCATTGGAAAACTTCCCTTTGTGAACAGATTAATTATGTACTGTCTTATGTATTTCAGGGCAATCACATGCTGAAAAAGCCCATCAATGCTCCATATAAATGTTTTTCCCTCCGAATCAAAAATTCTGTCCAATACAAAAGCCAGGCACAAAAATATAAAAGTATAGATTGATACAAATCCTAATATATTTCTGACCTGACTTTTTTTGTTGTTATTCATTTTCTTCACTCCCCTATAATTGTGATTTTCATCACCTTTTTATTCATAGAATTGTTCCTGATAACGTAATGTTATCTTAAAAGACCTAATATTTATGAATATATTTCTTAAGATTTATTTAAGTTTTCCCCTCAAGTGTTTTCTTTATTATTTTGGGCTTTATAATTTTTTATTTTGTTTTTTGGTTTTTGTTTATGTAAATTTTTTATTTTTATGGTTTTGTCTTCTTTTGTTTATTTGGATTATTTATATGCTTTACCCTTGTTAATGTTGTTTAACACTTCTGTTGTCAAAAGCATTATTGCCGTAAATATTAAAATATATACAGGGAATAATCCTATGTTAATATACTGGGCAATAAGTCCGAATAATGGTGGCATAAATGTTGTTCCCACATAAGCAAATGCCATCTGTATTCCGATAACCGCCTGTGAATTATCCGCACCAAAGTTAAATGGTGTTGAATGAATAATTGACGGATATATTGGTGCACAACCAAGACCTATTGTTATAAGTCCTGCCAAAGCAATGGCTGAACCCGGTATTGGCATAAATAACATTACAATACCTGCCACAATTATTATAATTCCAAGTCTTATCATATTCTTGTCGCCTAACTTGTCTGCAATAAATCCGCACAGGAAACGTCCAAATGTAATTCCTATGTAGAATAATGCTGCAAACTTGGCTGCTGTGTTGCTGTCAATGCTTCTATTTAATACAAGGTAACTTGCACACCACAATGTTGTTGTCTGCTCAACTGCACTATAGCAAAAGAATGCAAATAAAATGTAAATTACCCCTTTAATATGTAATACTTCTGATAATGATTTAGCTTTTCTCTCCTGTGGCTCTTCCTGAGTTCTTTCGTTATTTCCATTGCTTACATTGTTTTCGCTGTTTTCTACTTTTTTCCATAATGGCAATGTTATAAATAATGCTGCTGTAAGTGTAAACTGAATTACTGAAATAACACTGTAACCACCACGCCAACCTAAACCGTGAGCCATACATGTTCCTATAATATATGGTCCTATTGACGCGCCAACTCCCCAGAAACAGTGGAGCCAGCTCATATATTTTGAGGAATAATGTAGTGCAACATAGTTATTTAATGCCGCATCTACAGCTCCTGCACCTAATCCATATGGTACTGCAAGCACACATAATATTATGAAACTATGTGATAGTGAAAATCCAAGCAATGCTACTGCTGTCATTAATACACTAATAGCCGTGACTTTTCCTGTTCCAAGCTTAATGTTTAATTTGTCCGAAAGCAAACTTGATATAACCGTCCCAAGGGATATAATCATTGTTATAATTCCTGCTGAAGACAATGATGCATTAAGTTCGATGTGCATCTGTGGCCACGCTGAACCCAACAGAGTATCAGGCAAACCTAAACTTATAAATGCTAAATAAATAATTACTAATAATGCTGAATACATTTTTTCCTCCTTCTTTTGCATTTTCCTTCAAGTTACTTTTTAGTTTTCAGATTATATTAATTTTCTTAAATTAAAATTTTTATTCCTGAATCTGTGTTTTGGACTCTATATTTCTTTGTAGTATTTCTACTACCTGTTTTATAATTTTTTCATCTGTTTGATATTTTTTATACTCACTAATTCCCGGAAGTCCCATAAAAACGTCTGGATTTCTATATTTCATTATGCTCTCTATAATTGTTTTTCCCGACATATGGAAGCTTTTGGTTTTTGTTCTCTTAATCAGTTCTGCAATATTATTTTGACTTACACCTGCACCAACTAATATTTCTATTCTTCCTTCCGCCTGTTCAACCAAACTTCTAATGGTTTCAGCACCTACAATGCAGTTCTGTTTTCCTCCTGAAGTTAAAATCGTATCCACACCAAGTTTTATGGCTTCTTCCATTGTTTGAAAATAATCCTTACACATATCGAAAGCTCTATGAAGCGTAATTTTACACTGACCTGCCTCTTTAATAAGTTCTTTCATCTGCTTTTCATTTAATGTTCCGTCAATATTTAAACTCCCAATTACAACTGCATCCGCACCTTCGTTTTTAAAGTTTTCCACCTGTCTGCACATAATTTCGTGTTCATATTCTGTGTAGCAAAAATCACCGTAACGAGGACGTATCATTACGTTAATTGGAATCTGAATATGGTTTCTAATAGTTTTAAACAATTCTAAATCCGGAGTTGTTCCTCCTATAACAAGATTTGAGCATAACTCAATTCTTGTTGCTCCTCCATTATATGCGGAAATTGCTGATTCTACTGAATCAACACAAACTTCTAATATATATTTTGACATATGATTTCTCCCATAAATTTCAACTTCGATAATTGTATCACACTTATTTATTCCTTGTATATATTTTATCTTCTTTTTTATTGTTTTTTCTTTTTCATCTTAACGACTCATATGGTACAATAAATTCTAAGGTTGGGTTTTGTATATTTTCTATAAACACCCTTAAATTTATTCTACATAATTATAGAAGAATGGAGAGAAAATGAAAAAAAATATTATAGTAATTTTGCCCATAATACTGTCGGTTATAACCGTGGCAATATTTTTTAACCTTTCGGTTAAACCTATGGATACGGCAACTAATGTTTTGGGCCAGAAAGAAACGATGAGTCAGAATAAAAATTCGAAGAAAAACACTATAGGAAACGCAGCTCAAAATAATAGCAATTCAAAATCAATCGGAAGCAACACAGGCAATTCATCCGATGAAAGCAAATCTTCAAGTTCAGGACAAACCACTACTAAAGATTCAAGTACTGTTGCAACAACCGCTCCTGCTAATACTATTAAGTTAAGTTTTGTGGGGGATTGCCTCTGTGCAACAGACGAAAATGCTTCTTATGAGAATTGTTTTAATGACGTTGCAAAGGCTAAGAATCCTTCATATTTTTTAGAGAAAGTTAACTCTTATTTCTTAAATGATGACTTTACAATTGCTGACTGCGAAAATGTTTATTCAGACAGCAAGAAGTTGAAAGTTAGCGACAAGGGACAATATGCAGATCCTAACGTCCGTGCTTTTTGGTTTAAGTCACCTGCAAAAAATGCCAAAATCTTATCAGCCGGTGGAATTGATATGGTTTCTATTTCAAATAATCATATTAATGATTACGGCTTGGAGGGACATGAAGACACAAGAAAAGCTTTAGATGCTGCTAACGTTAAATGGGGCGAGGAAGGTAAGATTGTTTATTTTGAAAAGCATAATTTTAAAATTGCTGTAATTTGTGTATCTATGTATGGCGATTATGTTTTACCTACAATTCAGTCTGCCCTGAAAAAAGCTACGAAAAAAAGTGACTATCAAATTATTTATTTCCACGGTGGAACTGAAGGTCTTCACGAACCTGAAAGCTGGAAGGTTAACGCCTGTCATACTTTAATTGATTCCGGTGCCGACCTGATAATCGGCGACCACCCGCACGTGCTACAGCCATTGGAGAAATACAAAAACAAAACAATTATTTATTCAATGGGCAACTTTATTTTTGGTGGCAACCGCCATCCCGAAAACCGCACAATCATATATCAGCACACAATAACTCTTACTTCAAATAATAAAGTATCAAAGGAAACCGGCGACATAATTCCATGCTACGTCTACACCGGAGATACAAACAACTGGCAACCTGCACCAATAAAAGACAAGGCTACGAAAAAGAAAGTTCTAAGTTTTATGAGCGGGAAGAGAAAAAGTCCGCTGTAGATTAAATGTTGTAGAAAGTACCCCGATACGGCAAAAATGCTTTTCGGGGTTCTTTTTTAAAAACTGTTCCCCCTGCTTGTAATCTTACGAGGCATTGTTTACTTTTTCAGAGCGTTGCTCACTTTTTCAAAAATAAATAAGGTCCGATATTTCTACCAGACCTTTTTATTTCAAATATTCAATTATACAAATTCAATTTTGAATCAACTACTCTACAATTCAATACTTTCAATCTTCAATATTTGTATTCTATCTACTTATTATAATAAATGTGCTCTTAAATCTTCATCGCTCATTTCTGTTAAGTATGCAGGTGCAATATCTAATACTGTCTTGCATCCTTTCTGGCCTTCATCATAAAGACGTTTTGCAGCTCTTGCATAAGCGATTAATACACTTGTTGTAAATTCAGGGTTTGAATCTAACTTTAAGCTGTATTCGATAATGTGATTATGTTCTTTGTTCATTCCTGTCTTTCCTGAACGAATTACAAAACCACCGTGAGCCATTCCGCTGTGGTTCTTTTCTAATTCTTCTTCAGTAATGAAATGAACTGTTGTATTGTAGTCTGAGAAATAGTTAGGCATTTCTTTGATTTCTTTCTCTACTGTTGCAGCATCTGCACCTTCTTCTAATACAACAAAACAATCTCTTTCATGTTTTTCTCTTGTTGTAAGTTCAGGATTTTCACCTGATCTAACCCTTTCCAAAGCACTTTCAACAGGGATTGTGTACTGCTTTGCATTCTTAACGCCTTTAATTCTACGAATTGCATCTGAATGTCCCTGGCTTACACCTTTGCCCCAGAATGTATAATCTTTTCCATCCGGAAGAATTGCATTAGCATAAACTCTGTTAAGTGAGAACATTCCCGGATCCCAACCAACTGAAATAACTGCTACTTTTCCAGCTTCCTTTGCAGCCTTATCTACTGCTACAAAATGTTCAGGTATTCTTGCATGTGTATCAAAACTATCAATTACGTTAAACATTGAAGCAAACTGTGGAGTCTGTACAGGAAGATCTGTAGCACTACCACCACATAAAATCATAACATCTATCTTGTCTTTCCAGTCTGCTACTTCATCAATGTGACATACCGGAACATTTTCTGTTAAAATAGTTACATTCTTAGGATCTCTTCTTGTAAATACAGCAACTAATTCCATATCATTAGCTTCTTTAACTGCGCATTCAACACCTTTTCCAAGGTTACCATAACCTAAAATACCAATTCTTGTTTTCATTTCAGTCTCTCCTCTAATATTTTTTACTTAATCTTCTCTCTGGTTTTCACCAACTAACATAGTCTTTTAAAATTTTTCACCAAAAAAATTATAGTTTTTTTCACCCTATTTGGCAATACTTTAGCTACATATTTATTCATTTATTATAACAAAAAAATTCCATCCTCTCCAACTATTAAGGCGCTGTATCGATATTGCTTCATCGACACAGCGCCCCGTTTAGGTAAACTTAAATAATTATCTAACTCTACTATTTCTCAAGCTTTACTGATTATCTAACTTAAATAATTCTCTAACTTTACTGTTTCTCTAACTTGTTATTTCTTAACTTTTATAGCTTTCTTTGAACTCCATTTTCCTTTGACTTTCTTTCCGTTACTGTCTACTTTGTATGCACAAACCTGAATGTAGTATTTCTTCTTTGCCAATTTTTTGATTACAAGTTTGTTTTTTGTAATTGTTATTATTTTGGCCTTTTTCATTTTCTTGTTTGTTGCATATCTAAGCTGATAGCCTTTTACGCCATTTACTTTTCTCCATTTTACTGTTAATGATTTCTTCTTATTGTTCTTTGCAGAAACACCTTTAACCTTTGCAGGTTTTGTTACTTTTGCGGATACCTTACCTCCAGCATTAGGATTGTCAGTTTTTGGATTTGATGGCTTATTTGTATTTTCAACAACAATCTGTTTTACAACCTGACCTTCATATAAGTCCTTGAAAGTTACAACTACTTCGTATGTTCCAACTTCCTTTACTTCATTTACTGCCTTGCCTGTTGCTTTGTTTCTGTAAGTTACTGTGTAGTATTCAGATGAAATCACCTTGTCATCTGTATCATTTACAGTTACTGTTGGAGTAATGCTGTTTCCTGTATATTCAAATTTTGTATTTGAAATATCAACACTCTTAATCTGTTTTATAGGCTGTTTTTCTGTCTGACCGCATTTACATCTTTTTTCTATGTAACCGTCTTTTTCAGTTGTTGCCTTTGTTACTGTTGATAATGCAACATAATCATGCTTATGCTCTTCTTCAAGTTCTTCGCCTGTTGAACTTTCTCCCAATTTAACAAGATTACTTACTTCAGCACCTATGTTTTCCTCATCAATTACACCTGTATTATATAACTTGCTAAATATTGAATTGCCTTCATCATATGCGCTGATTCCACCAATATCTTCCAAACCACTTATTTTACCATTGTTAACAAGTCCTGTTCCTTTTACAGAAGAAGTATAACTAAATATTCCGCCTACATAACCATTTGATGAAATATTTCCGTTATTTATACAGTTTGTAACAGTTATACCTTCCGCATAATCAATTATTCCTGCTGCTTCTTCGCCACCAAATACATTACCATTATTAATACAGTTGCTTACTTCAGCCTCATTACTATTTTTATTTTCTATACATTGTGCGATTCCGCCTGCACTATATCGTCCATTAATGGCACCGTTATTTTCGCAGTCTGATAATTTCAAATTTCCAGAACTGTTACCAATTATTCCTGCTACTGTATCTCCTTCAATTTCACCGTTATTAACACAATTATTTATAATTAATTCATCGGCATATGTTGATCCATTAGACCCATTATATATAATACATATTCCTGCTGTATAAGTATGATTACCCTTTGCTATACTTTCCACTTTGCCTTCATTTGTACATCCTGTTATTGATGTTGTACATGGTCTATTATCTGTATTAGTAACTCCTGCAACAATTCCTGCTGTATAACCATAAGTTGTAATGTCACCTCTGTTAATACAGTCTTTTATAATACAATTTTTAGCTTGAGCAATAATACCACCAACTACATATGCCTTCGTGGTAGCAATATTTCCATTATTTTCACATTTATCAAAAATACAATTCTCTGCCCCGCATACCAATCCTGCCACTATCTGCGTATCATTGTTGTATATAATGTCTGCATTATTTATACAATGTATAAATTCACTCGCATATGCTTCCCTTATCATAGCTGAACAATAACCGTCTATTTCAATCCTATTACCTGTAATACTACAGTTTGTAAATTTTGAATCAATAGTAGAATTTGCAAGGTAGACGCCCAAACCTCTGCCACCTTCTTTTTCTTTACATTCGATTTCAAGATCCTTTATTTCACTTACGTAAATATCATCGAATAACTTTGTTTGAGTTCCATTTGAATTAATTCCTGATATTTTATGACCATTGCCATCAAAAGTACTATTTTTCAGTGTTTTTCTTCCAATAACGTCATCTTCATCATCATAATTTTCCGGAAACTCTATATCATTTATAAGTTTTCCGCTGATTCCTGACTCTACATTTTTCAAATATGTAATTAATTGGTCAAATGTAGAAATTTCATAGTAACCGTCTTTCTCGCTTTTTACTACTTCCTCGTCAGCGCCACATTCCATACACTTGCCATCTTTAAATGAGTGCTCTAATTTCTCAATTGTTTTGCCTTCTTTAATAACTTTATGGCATATTGTGCAATATACATCTCCTGTGTAGCCTTCTTTTTCACATGTTGCTTCTACACTTTTATAATCCTTTATCAAACATGAATCTATTTCTTCCGGATCCATATCATGATATGCCTTTATGACCTTATTTTCCGGCTGGTTTTCATTTTCCAAACCGCAATACTTACATTTACTGTCACCTAAATATCCGTCAGTTGTACATGTTGCCTTTACGCTATTAACTAAGACATACCTATGATCTGCATATCCATAGTCTTCATCTTCTAAAACTTTCTCATTTCCACAATTCACACATTTTAAATAACGTTTACCATATTCATTACATGTAGGTTCAATTGACTTATAATTAATGTAATTATGTTCACTGTCAGGTTCTATGTTTTCACCATGTTTTACAACTTTTCCGCATAAATCACATATAACATCTCCTGTATAACCACCTTCTGAACATGTTTTAATTGTTTCATTTTCTATATGTGTCCTATCATGTGGACAATCAATCTTTACAGTAAATTCTCCATAGTTATCGTCATATGGAACTATCACCAAGTAATATTTCTTATCTTTTTGAACCTTATATTTAACTGCCGGAGCTCCTTTTCCACCACCAGACTCATTTTTTGTCAGATAGTTTTTTAAGATTATACGGTCGGTATCTCCTGAATAATATTTTTCAAGTTCCTCCTCAAGCATTTCATCGCTATAATTTGTTTCGTCAAACAAGTATCCAATATTATACCAATATTTTGTGTTATTACATTCAAAAAGAATTTTTTCAGTTTCCTGTGCAGTGTACTCTATTACCTGAATTGGAATTCCTTTTGTTATATGCGAAGAATATTCTGTGCCTTTTTTAGCATTCTCTATTCTTCCACAATTTTTGCAAATATCATTTTCATATTTATGTTCGAGCTTTGGTATTACCTTATTTTCTTTTAATACTTTATCACATACTGAACATTTTTCTTCACCTGTTTTTCCTTCGATATAACAATTTGTTTCTCTGGCATCCACAACCTTAACTGTATGTTCACCCGGTTCCAAATTCTGTCCCTGTCCCACAAGTTTTCCACATGTATCACAAATAACATCACCTGTGTAACCACCCTCTGTACAGTCTGAAAGTGTTCTTCCTTCCCTGTGTGTTTTCTCATGAGCACATGTTATTGTTATGCTAAATTCACCTGTAGCTGTTGAATAAGGTCCTACAACAAAATAATATATCTTATCTTTCTCTAATTCTGCGGTTATTTCAGGTGCCGAGTTTGCGCCATCATCATCGTTAATCTTCCAATAACCTTTTAATATAGAATTGCCTCCGGTATTATTACCTATTATTGCGTTAAACTTTTCTATTCCGTCTATTATAACCTGGTCATTAAAGTTTTCTTCTTTAAATAAATAGCCATATGAATCCCAAACTGTAATATTTTCACAATGAAACTTGTACTTTCCATTTTCAGGTGTCTTAAACTGTATTACCTGAAACGGATATGAATTTGTTGTCTTTGATGTATATGTTGTATCTAACTGGGCATTATTAATTCTTCCACAGTTTTTACATACATTATCTTCATATTTATGTTCTAATTTTGTAATGGCATCCCCGGCTTCTAATGTTTCTCCACAAACTGTACAATATATTTCACCTGTATAACCATCTAAATAACAGCTTGCTTCCCTAACCTTACGAAGCTCTTCTGACTCTGTATGTCCATTGGCCGGAGTTGTTTTCCCATGTTCCAAAACCTTCTTACATGTAGGGCAAATCTTATCGCCTGTATAGCCATCTTCTGTACATGTTGCCTCTTTTACTGTTTTTTCATCAATAACAGCCTCTGCATGTCCTCCCGGCTCTGTCTCTTTTCCATCTGCTATCTTTTCATCACAGAATCCACAATAAGTATCTCCTGTGTAACCTCCCTGCTCACAGTCTGCAAAAGTTTTATTCTTTACAACATACTGTGATTCAGGATGAATACATTCATTGTATTCTATGACACCTGTATTTCTACTTGACACAGTACAGTCATTCCATTTTTCTGCACCTGAACTTCTTGTGCTATCGTAAATTTCCGCTACTGTTTCATTTTCACTGTTAGGTTCACCTTCGTTCCAATTAGTGTAATTTACTTCGCTTCCATCTGCCCACATCCATTCCTGAATATTTTCCTTATTTCTCATAAGTCCAATATAAGATGATGTAGTTGTTTTTCCTGTACTTGAAACCTTTGCAACTATCTCATTCTCTTCTGCTGAAGAAATACAGGCAAGGTAGCCGCCGCTTTCCTTAGCTTCTGCATTTACCTGCTCGTATGTTCCCACACTACTTAACTTATAAAAATGTCCTGTTGTGGTATCATATGCCATGTCATCCATATAAACCACACTCTCATTTGTATCCTCTTCTTCCGCTGCACTTACCGGCACTTCACGTACTCCAATAGTTGTTACAACCATTGCCAATGCCAATGTTGTGCTTAGTAATTTTTTCCATTTTCTCCTCATATATTATCCTCCTTTTTTATCGTACCTTGTCTGTTACAACATTATTATAAAAAAATAATATATAAGAAATCTATAAGCTGGCGTCCAACGGTTATTTTGTGGCGTCAAGTGGTTGTAATAAAACTCCTGAAACGATAAATTTGTTTTCGTCTGTTTTTAT
>ERZ773164.2589-NODE-2589-length-14445-cov-4.535580_pt1 | contig 14445 bp, 14 predicted proteins | sample MGYA00511917_ERZ773164 | MGnify/ENA primary metagenome ERZ773164 (study PRJEB29015, sample SAMEA2737847) | human gut metagenome | biome: human gut; feature: human-associated habitat; material: faeces | place: China | collected 2012 ...
TCGATATAGAGCATGATTTCCGAACAAAGTGTTACCAAAAAGCTTGACCAGTACAAAGTCCCAGTTCCTGTCCATTGACAATTACTTCATCTATATCATCAATATGTACCACATTCGTCTCTCCGTTCGGATCAAGCATAACCGTGGAGATGCTGTGCACAACCGTATCTTTCTGCGTATCCATTCCCAGAAATGTATCCACCGTGCATTCATAAAACTCCCACATTACTCCGATTGTCATGGAAAAACAAAATGCCACGATTGCCATGTAAAGCGGAGATAAATTAAACTTCGCTTTCTTGTTTCGATTCAGAATGTCCACAAGGGAAAATCCGATTGCCGCCGCAAGAAAACCGTTGATTGTATGCAGCATTGTATCCCAGCCCGGTACTTTCGTATAATACGAACGGATTTCTCCCAAAACTTCCGCCGCCACAATAAAAAGCAGTATAATAATCTCAAGTGTAGTGGGAAGTTCTATCTTTAATTCCACCTGAAGAAAACTTGGTACGATCAGAAGCAGAAGCGTCAGCACACAATAAAATACATTTTCGTAATTCTTATTCAAAATCTGTAGTATCATAATAAGAATGACTAATATACGCAATACCATATAGACAATGAAAGAACTTTTATGTTCCTTTATCTCCATTTTCATTGCCTTCCAATGAATTTTAAATCTCTGTCTCATTTTTTATCCCTTCAATCTGACCTCTTTTTATAGAATATGGTATATAGTATCATTATGACCACACAGATTCAAGTAATCTGCTAAAAATAAGATGGTTCCTGAAAATATTCCAATTCTCCAAACATCGTGTCTTTTTATAAAACTTGTCTTTTCTGGCAAAATATTTTACGATTTACTTCAAAGAGTACGAAATAGATTTGGAAAGGAAATCGCAGACTCTCATGCGCTAAAGGCAGCCTTAATTTATTTATCGCTGCAAATAGAACTTCTTATCAAGCAATTTATGAAACCGGTACCGATTCTGGTATTGTCCGAATTAACGGCAGAGTTGGAAATACTCTCTCTATATAAAGCGATACGTCACTATGAAAATGAAATTTTTTTAAATTTTGTCAATCATACAAATGGGTAATGCGCCTTGAAAAAAGCAATAAAAAAGAGTTATGGCTCTCCATAACTCTTTTTCCCGTCTATTCCCCGATTCTTGTAATAATTCCCGTAATCAGTGTTTTAAATTGTTTTGCCACTCTGTCAGCAGTTTCCTGCACTTCTTTGTGGTTTAATTCTTCTTTTGACATTCCCGCCGCAAGATTTGTAATACATGAAATTCCACAGATCTCCATTCCCATATGACGTGCAGCCATTGCCTCACACGCTGTACTCATACCAACTGCATCTGCTCCCCACGCTCTCGCCATGCGGATTTCCGCAGGTGTTTCATAGTTTGGTCCCGTAAACTGCGCATACACACCTTCTTTTAAGTCAATTCCCTGCTCTTTTGCAGTTTCTCTTACGATTTCCTGCATCTTTGTGCTGTAAACTTCGCTCATGTCCGGAAATCTTACTCCTAACTCCTCTAAATTGGCGCCGATTAACGCACTCGGAACTCCTGTTGTGATATGGTCTGTCAGCATCATAAAGTCGCCCGGCTTAAAATCAAAGTTGACACCGCCTGCCGCATTTGTCAAAATCAATTTTTTTGCTCCCAAAAGTCCCATAAGTCTTGTCGGCAGTACAACATCAGACATTGGATATCCTTCATAATAATGCACTCTTCCCTGCATGATTACAACCGGAGTTTTGTCTACATAGCCAAAAACAAAACGTCCTTTATGTCCTGCTACCGTAGAGGTCGGAAATCCTTCAATGTCCGTATAGTCTACTGTCTGTACAATCTCTATTTCATCAGCATAATCTCCAAGTCCTGAACCGAGAATCAACGCTACCTCCGGACGGAAATCTACTTTTGCTTTTACGCTCTCCACGCAAGTCATTAATTTTTTGTATACTGGATTCATTATAAACTCCTTTCTGCTATTCAATATCAATAATTCGCATTATCTTATCTTTTAATTTTTTATATTGTTCGTAAGAAACGGTTATCTTATTCCCTTCCTTACTCACTAAGCCTTCCTCTGAAAATTTTTTCACCGCAAGGTTAATGGTCTTTACACAAAGTCCCGTTGTATCGGACAGCCCCTGCCGTCCGCCCTGCACACGCAGAATTCCGTTTTTCGCATACAACTCGTATCTCTCTGTCAGAAGCATCGCCAGCCTGTCCGAGCCCTGTAAAAATAAATATGCCCTGCTTTTTCTGCCGTCTTCCAGCAAAGATTTTCCGGTCAGTTTCGCCTCTAACTTAAGTACTCTTAAATCTGATAAAAGCCATTTTTCATACTGCGCCTTCGGAATCTTCACAACCGTACACGGTGTGGCCGTTTCCAGCGTTGTCATATATGTGTCCAAATCCATAATAATTTCCATACCGCCCAGTGCGTGGACACAATCAAAACTCATAAAGTCATAAGTGATGCCGTAAATACGGTAATCTGTCGCCTTAATCATTCCTTTTCCCACAAAATATATTGTGTCAATCGGAGTATTTTCCCGTACAAATATCTCTCCCTTAGCCATCTCCTCAATCTGGAAGGAATCCATAAGCCATGCCGGAGCACTTTTAAAATAGTTTTCAAATTGTTTTTGTGTTTCCTTTTTACATTTTGCTAGAAACGGCAATACATTGTACAAATATTTGCACTCCATTTTATACTCCTCTCAGTCTTCTCCAAAGTTCTTCCTTAACAGAATCTTCCGCAAATGCGACATCAATGGCATTTCCCGTCAATTTTATCAGTTCATCATCTGTGATTCCATACTGTTTTTTCACAAACTCCATTTCTTTTTGCAGACTGGAATTGCTTACCGTTCTGTTATCGGTGTTAATCGTCACACGCAGCCCCGCATCAATAAATTCCCGCAGCGGATATTCTGAAGGGTTCTGCACTGACTTTGTCTGCAGATTGCTTATCGGACACATTTCTATTCCGATTCCTTTTTCTTTACATAATGAGATTCCGTCCCGATTGCCCCGAAGTGCAATTCCATGTCCGATTCTCGCAGCGCCACATTCCACTGACTGGATTACATTTTCCACTCTTCCGCATTCTCCTGCATGGATAGTGAAAGGAAGCCCCAGTTTTTTCGCCTCTCCAAACAATTCCACATAATTTTCCATCGGAAATGCAGCCTCATTTCCCGCTAAGTCCACGGCGCAAAGTCCTTCCCCAAGAAATTCTCTTGCCACTTTCATCATTTCCAGATTTTCCTCCTCAGAATGATGACGCATCGCACAGGCGATTACATTATAGAAAATATTGCACTCTTTCTTCGCTTCCTCCAAACCTTCAATAACGGATTGGATAACCCGTCTGCAATTCAGATGTTCATTTACCGACAACAGCGGAGCAAATCTCACTTCCACATATTGTACGTTATCTTTCTGCAAATCCATCAAAAATGCTTTGGACGCCTTTTTTAATCCCTCTTCCGTCTGTAAGCACTGTAGCGGCAAATCAAATTTCTCCAGATACTCCGCTAAATTTCTGCAATCCTCACTCACCTGCAATTCGCTTTGTCTCACTTCCCTGCCAAGCAATTCACTGACAGTCTGAATTGGCAGCGAACCGTCCAGATGACAGTGCAACTCCACTTTAGGTATAACCATACTGCACCTCCTTAAAACAGTATAAGCATCATACAACAAACGTGCAGATGCTTATACCTATTCTACATTTTCAAATTATTTGATTGATTCAACTTTTACAACTGATGTCGGTAAATCTTTTGCGTCTTTTGCTGCTGTGTCATTTGCAATTTTAATTGAACCATCTTTTAATCCACTGTATACTTTTTCGTACTCTTCTTTTGTGAATTTTTCAAATTTAGATGTTTCCATTGGTAACTGCACACCGTCATCTGCTGCACTTAATGTAATTGATTTTCCACCTTCAAATGATTTGTCATAGTATGAAGCAACTGCATTATAAACTGAATCACTTAATTTTTTCATTGCAGAAGTAATAACTGTATCAGATTCTACTGACTGGTCTACGTCTACACCGATAACTTTCTTTCCTGCACCTTCTGCCGCTTTCATAACAGAGTTACCAACTCCACCACCACAAGCGAAGATACATTCTGTTCCTTCACTGTACCAAGCAGCTGCTTTTGTCTGGTTTTCAGGAGAAGCATCAAAGTTTCCTACATATGTGTATTTGATGTCAATAGCATCTTTTGCTAATCCAAGTTCTTTTGCCGCTGCGTCAGCGCCCTGAACAAATCCATATCCGTAACGGATAACTGCAGGTACGGCGATTCCACCCATAAATCCAAGCTGTTTGTATCCTTCTTTAACTGCTGCATAACCTGCTAAATATCCTGCCTGTTCCTCAGCATAGAAGATAGAAAGAACGTTCTTTTCAATATGTGGTTTTTTGTCCTCTCCGATTGGCGCTGCATCAATAATAATAAATGTTACATCAGGATATTTTGTCTGTGCTTCAAAAATTGGTTTTTCAAATAAGAAACCTGGTGTTACAACAACTTTTGCCCCACCTTTTACTGCAAGGTCAATTGCTGTCAAACATGCTTTATCTGATTTTTCAGAAGGTTTGTAATATTTACAACTGATGTCTTTTTCATCTGCGTATTTTTTCAATCCTTCCCATGAACCCTGGTTAAATGATTTGTCATCAATTGTTCCTACGTCAGTGATTAACGCAAGTTCATATCCTCCTTTGTCACCTTTCTTGTCATCTGATTCTCCCGGTTTTTTTGCACAACCTGCCATACCAAGCACCATTGCACCTGCCAGAATTAAACTGATCAATCTTTTCTTCATCATTTCTTCCTCCTTTGATTTTTAATAATCTTTTACATTTTGCCCTTGAATAAGGGAAATTGCTGAACTTGTACCTATCCTGTCGCACCCTGCTTCCAGAAAGGCTTCCATATCTTCCACACTTTTAACTCCGCCTGCGGCTTTCATTTTTACATGTGGTCCGATATATTCCTTAAACAAAAGAATATCTTCCATTGTTGCTCCGGCAGTTCCAAATCCTGTGGAAGTTTTAATGTAATCTGCTCCCGCCTCCGTCACTGCTTTACACATAGCAATTTTTTCTTCTTTTGTTAAGTAACATGTTTCAATAATGACTTTTAAGATTCTGTCATCCACAGCCTGTTTTAAACTGCGGATTTCTTCTGTCACTTTATCAAAATCACCATTTTTTACATCTGTGATATTGATTACCATATCTACTTCTCCGACACCATCTTCCACTGCCTGTTCCACTTCGGCAAGTTTTGCCTTTGTCGTGCTGTATCCAAGAGGAAATCCTACAACTGTACAAATATTAATTTTGTCACCGTAAGTGTCGTGAATTCTTTTAATGTAGTTCGGCGGAATACATACAGACGCTGTCTGATATTCCAATGCCTCATCACATAACTTCTGAATATCTTCCCATGTTGCAAACGCTTTTAAGAGTGTATGATCCACATGGCTTAAAATTTCACTTGTTTTCATCTTCTCCATCTCCTAATATTTTTCTACTCCGTTTGGAGTTACTCTCGCATAAATTAACGGTTCTTCTTTTGGTGCTTCTGCCTGAATCACTACCGACTGTTGATATTTCTCCTCAGCGGCTTCAAAAAGACTATCATTCGACGTATATAAAACTGCCAAAACATCTCCTGCCTTTACACTGTCGCCCGTCTTTTTCTTTAAGACAATTCCCGCCGTGTAATCAATTTCACTGTCTTTCGTCTCACGTCCTGCACCCAGCATGGAAGAAGCAATTCCACAGCCCTCCGCATTCATATGTGTAATATGACCGTCCTTTTCTGCCAACACTTCCCGCTGATAAGGCGCTTTTGCAAATTTATCCGTATCGCGGATAACACCTGCATCTCCGCCCTGCGCTTCCACCATGGCAATCAGACGTTCCAAAGCATTTCCGCTTCGTATCGCTTCCTCTGCCATCTGTCTGCACTCTTCGATACTTCCCTTTTCAGCAAGATATAACATATTTGCCGCCAACTGCAGACACACTTCCGTCAAATCTTCCGGTCCGTTTCCTTTTAAGGTTTCCACCGCCTCAATCACTTCAAGGCTGTTTCCAATATTATGTCCCAAAGGAATATCCATATTAGTAATGAGAGCCACCATTTTCTTACCGGCATTTTCTCCAATGGAAACCATCTCTTTTGCCAGGGCAATGGAATCTTCCACTGTTTTCATAAATGCACCGCTTCCGGTTTTTACGTCTAAGAGAATTCCATCATTTCCCGCTGCAAGCTTTTTACTCATTATGGATACCGCTATAAGAGGTATGCTGTCTACCGTAGCCGTCACATCGCGAAGTGCATATAACTTCTTATCTGCCGGAGCAAGATTTCCTGACTGTCCGATTACGGAAAGACCTGTTTTATTTACTACTGCAAAGAAGCTCTCCCGGTCAAGCGAAGTCTGCATTCCCGGAATAGATTCCATCTTGTCCACCGTTCCACCTGTATGTCCCAAGCCTCGTCCGGACATCTTCGCCACTTTCACTCCGCAGGAAGCAACAATCGGAGCGATGATAAGTGTTGTCTTATCTCCCACACCGCCTGTGGAATGTTTATCCACTTTCATACCTTCAATGCCCGATAAATCGACCATATCTCCTGAATGCGCAACTGCGAGTGTCATTGCGAGCGTTTCCTCCTCTGTCATTCCCTGAAAATAAACCGCCATCAGAAACGCTGACATTTGGTAATCCGGAATTCTGCCATCTACATATTCTGTAATCATGTACTGGATTTCTTCTTTTGTCAAAGCCTCACCATTTCTTTTTTTCATGATTAAATCATACATTCTCATAGCGTTTTCCTCCTTTATCTCATTCCTTTATCGTAAGGAATGCCCTCTGCTTTAGGTGCCTGTGAATTTTTCGAGAAGAATGCAAGCACAATTAATGTAGCAATATACGGAATCATTTTATACACTTCGTTTGGAATTGGAAGACTTTTTAATACCGGAATTGCTGAGTACGCACTCGCCAATGTTTTCATTACACCAAAGAAAAATGCTGCCATGAAAATCTTATTACTTCTCCACTGTCCAAAAATCAATACTGCCAATGCTAAGAAACCGTATCCCGCAACGCTGGCGTTAAAGTTTGTTGAAGTAGGAACGATAAATACAAGTCCACCGATTCCCGCTAAAACACCTGAAATAATTACACCTGCGTAACGAATCTTATATACATTTACTCCGACAGAATCTGCTGCCCCCGGGTGTTCACCACAGGCACGAAGTCTTAATCCGAATCTTGTCCTCTTAATAACAAACGCTGCGATGATAAAAATTAAAATACCGAGATATGTTGTAATATAACTGTTTTGGAAAAATAATGGCCCGATAACCGGAATATCTCCTAATAACGGCACTTTATCAATCTGGAATGTATCCGTAAACTGAATCTGCTGTACACCCTGAATCATTCTCGCTACGAAAATCGCAAATGCCGGTGCAAACATATTAAGTGCAGTGCCGCTGATTGTCTGGTCTGCTTTCATATTAATAGAAGCAAACGCATGAAGTAAGGAGAAAATTCCTCCCGTAACTCCCGCAATCACCACTGCGAGCAACAACAGTCCCTGACCGCTCATTGAACCCTGCGCCATATTGATAAACAGGATACCGAAAAAAGCACCTATTACCATAATACCTTCTAAAGCAATGTTGATTACACCACTTCGCTCAGAATACATACCTCCAATTGCCACAATCAGAAGTGGAATTGCAAAAAACATTGTCTGCTGCATAATAAAATATACAATATCCATACTCTTATTCCTCCTTCTTCAGATTGTCTTTTTCGGATTTCTCAACCGCTTTGTCTTTTTCTTTTCTGAACTGAATTTTACTGATCAATCCTTTAAACAATAAAGATAAAGCGCCACAGTAAATGATTGCCGCAATAATCATGTCGATAACTTCCGGCGCAAAATCAAACAACTGCATGTTATAACCGCCAACCGTAAGATGTCCGATGAATAGTCCCGCAAACAAAATACCGATTGGATTTGACATTCCCAATAAAGCTACTGAAATTCCCGAAAATCCTTCAGGGGCAATAATGTCCAGTACCTGTAAATATTTTCCTGAGTTCGCAAGATATAACAATGCTCCGCCGATACCTGCCAAAGCGCCTGAAATTACCATAGAAAGAACAATGTTTCTCTTCGCATTGATACCTGCATATTTGCTTGCATTCTGGTTCTTTCCGCAGGCTTTCAATTCATATCCGAATGTTGTACGGTTTAAAATGATATAAACTAAAATAACAAACACAATGGCGATGATGATTCCCACGTTAATGTCTGTGTTTGGGAAAATCTTATCCAATCCCGCTTTCGGAAGGTTTGCTGTACTTGCCACTGCCATAGATTGATTTTTTACATGATCATAAATCAATTTCTGAATCAGAAGATTTACAAGGTACATTCCGATATAGTTCATCATAATAGAAGAAATAACTTCATTTACATTGCGGAACGCTTTTAAAAGTCCCGGTATCATTCCCCATAACGCTCCCGCCAAAGCAGCACCTGCGATGGCAACGAGGCAGTGGATTCCTGCCGGTAAAAATGTACATTTCACTCCGATTAAAACCGCAACAAAAGCACCAATTGTAAATTGTCCTGCCGCTCCGATATTAAAAAGTCCTGTCTGAAAAGCAAATCCTACAGACAAACCTGTCATAATAATCGGTGTCGCATAATAGAACATCTGACCGATTCCCTGTATTCCATCTGTAAATCCACCCTGAAGAATCATCATAAATCCGCCCGAAGCCTGACTCGGATTACTTAAAAGTAAAATAACAAGTCCAAAAAGCAATCCGCAAATAATCGCAAGAATTGAGGAACTGAAACTAATCATACCCTCTCTCTGAAAAAGACCTTTTTTCTTATACTCCATGGTTCACACTCCTTTTCGCTCCTGCCATGTATAATCCCAGTTCTTCTGTTGTAACTTCCTTCGGATTTACATCTGCAACAATTTCTCCCTCGTACATAACTAAAATTCTATCACTGACATTCATTACTTCGTCCAATTCTAATGACACAAGTAAAACTGCCTTTCCTGCATCTCTCTGAGCAATCAACTGTCTGTGAATGTATTCAATCGCACCTACATCAAGACCTCTGACAGGTTGTACGGCAATAACAATTTCAGGGTTTCTGTCTAATTCTCTGGCGATAATCGCTTTCTGCTGATTTCCTCCTGACATTCCGCGAACAATACTGTCTGCCCCCTGCCCTGAGCGAATATCAAATTTTTTAATCAGTTCTTCCGCATATTTGCGAATCGCATCGAATTTCAAGAAGCCGTGTTTTTGGAAACGCTCCGTAAAATATGTCTGTAGCACTAAATTTTCCTGAAGATTATAGTCTAATACCAAACCGTCTTTATGTCTGTCTTCCGGAATATGAGCCAGTCCGTCAAGACATTTCTTTCTGATACTCTCATGAGTAATGTCTTTCCCTTTCAAAAATATCTGTCCGGCATCTATAGGCATCATGCCTGTAATTCCATATACCAACTCAGACTGACCGTTTCCGTCAATACCTGCTATCGTAACAATCTCGCCTTTTCTGACAGTAAAGGATACGTCTTTTACCGCATCTTTTCCGTGTTTTGCCCTGATTGTCATATTTTTCACTTCCAAGATTGCATCGCCCGGTTCAGATTCCTTCTTATCAATAATGAAATTAACCTTTCTTCCAACCATCATCTCAGACATTTCCTCTTTAGATGTGTCTGCAACCTCGATTGTTCCAATGTACTTTCCTTTTCTTAAAACACTGCATCGGTCCGCAACTTCTTTAATCTCATTCAACTTATGTGTAATGAAAATAATAGACTTTCCTTCCTCCATAAGTTGTTTCATTACTTTCATCAACTCATGAATTTCCTGCGGTGTCAAAACGGCTGTCGGCTCGTCGAAAATCAAAATATCGTTGTCACAGTACAACATTTTCAAAATCTCTACCCTCTGCTGCATACCTACAGTAATATCTGAAATATACGCATCAGGATCAATTTTAAATTTGTATCGCTCACTCAACTCCATAATTTTCTTGCGGGCATTTTCCATTTTCAATACGCCGCCTTTTGTTGTCTCACGCCCAAGTACGATACTTTCCAAAACAGTAAAGTTATGCACCAATTTAAAGTGCTGGTGAACCATACCTATTCCTAACGCATTGGCATCATTTGGATTATTGATTTTTACCTCTTTACCGTTAATCTTAATCTGCCCTTTTTCAGGCTGATACAATCCAAACAATACACTCATTAGTGTAGATTTTCCTGCCCCGTTTTCTCCTAACAAAGCGTGGATTTCACCTTTTCTTACTCGCAGTGTAATGTCGTCGTTCGCTTTAAACTCTCCAAACTGCTTCGTAATGTGGTTCATTTCAATTACATATTCCACGTTTTTTCCTCCTTCTTTTTACTTTATTCCAAATCCGACGGGCAAAAACCATATGGCAGCATCTCTTTTAAACTCATCACTTTCATACCGTCTTTTCCGTCTGCAAGAATAATCTGAAATTCCTCCGGATTACAAAATTCCATCATGACCTGTCTGCAAACCCCACAAGGGGCACACAGTTCATCTGCATCTGTTCCTTCTTTTCCACCGACAATGGCAATTTTTTCAAATTCTGTATCTCCCTCCGAAACCGCCTTAAAAAACGCAGTGCGTTCCGCACAGTTTGTCGGAGTATAAGAAGCATTTTCTATATTACAGCCATGATAAACTTTCCCATCTTTTGTAAGCAACGCCGCTCCAACCTGAAATTTTGAATATGGAGCGTAAGATTTGAGGCGTGCTTTCTTTGCCTCTGTTAATAATTCCCGGTTCGTCATATACGCATACCTCTCTACTTATATATCTCACCCTTAAAACTTGTTCCGTCTGTTGTATTTTCTATTCCAAACATATCTAGAACCGTCGCTGAAATGTCCGCAAAAGTCTTTCGCGTGCCTAAATCCACACCCTCTTTGACAGAATCTCCATAAACCAAAAACGGAACACATTCTCTCGAGTGGTCTGTTCCCTTAAATCCCGGATCGCAGCCATGGTCTGCGGTAATCATCAAAATATCTTCCGGTTTCATTCTCTCCATGAATGTTCCAAGTTGTTCATCAAATGTTGTTGCAGCCTTTGCATAACCTTCAATGTCGTTTCTATGACCGTACATCATATCGAAATCAACTAAATTTACAAAACATAATCCGTTAAAGTCTTCGTCCTGCAGCGCAATTGTCTTTTCCATTCCGTCCACATTGTCCTTAATTCTCTGCGTATGGGCTATTCCTTTTCCCGCAAAAATATCGTAAATCTTTCCTACTCCGTATGTGTCATATCCTTCTCTCTGCAAAATATCCAGCATTGTGTCCTTCGGTGGCAACAATGAAAAATCATGTCTGTTTGATGTTCTCCTGAAGTTCGGCGCTGCATCTGTAAATGGTCGTGCAATTACTCTTCCCACTCCATGTTCGCCTGTAAGAAGTTCCCGTGCAATCTCACAGTATCGATACAGTTCTTCCACCGGAACAACATCTTCATGCGCTGCTATCTGGAAAACACTGTCCGCCGACGTATATACAATTAACTTCCCTGTGCGGATATGTTCTTCGCCATAATCACGAATAACATCTGTACCTGAGTACGGAAGATTGCAAAGAACTCCTCTTCCCGTTCTCTTTGAGAACTCATCTAGCAATTCTTTTGGAAAACCATTTGGATAGGTAGGAAGCGCCTGCGGTGAAATAATTCCCGCAATTTCCCAGTGACCTATTGTCGTGTCTTTCCCTCTTGAAGCTTCCTGCAGTCGTCCATAAGAACCTATTACATTCTCCACTTTCTCCAAATAATCAATTCCGTCAATACGGGAGAGTCCTAATTTGTTCATATTTGGCGTATCATATTCAGGAGACTGTGTAATTGTGTGCAATGTATTTGCACCCTCATCACCAAAGTCTGCTGCGTCCGGTGCATTTCCGATTCCAAAACTGTCCAGTACAATTAAAAATACTCTTTGTCTACCCACTATTTTTCTTCCTTTCTATGCTATTTCCGATTAATATAATTCGATTATATAGGATAATCACACTCAAAAAAAAGGACTTGTGTCCTTTTTCTTATTTTCTTTTAGAATAATCGTGATTATATCGGCTCTAAAATAAATGTTGGGGTGGATGATTTTAAATTAATCATCTATCCCAGCATTTTTCATTTATTATAAACTTAATATAGATTTTTGATTATCTTTTCATATCTTCTTATATGTCCGCAAGTCCTTATTTTATCGGCTTTGCGGACGTTTTCGTTATCGAAAGATACTTGCTTATCTCTGCATTTCTTCACATATCTTCATGGTCAAACGTGGTAAATATCGTGGTACGATTTAGGCTATCATGCTCTTTAATTCTGCCTTGACGCTTTCTGCTGACGCATGGGCATACAGGTTCAGCGTGATACTGATATTGGAGTGTCCCATGATATACTGCAAGCTCTTTGGGTTCATGTTCCTGTTTGCAAGTCGTGTACAGAATGTATGACGCAGGATATGCGGTGTTATCTTTGGCAGGCTGTCCTCATGGTACTTGTTGTACTTCTTTGTCAGATTGGAAAAGGTTACTGTATAATAAGCATTTGTCATTGGATAACCTTTCCTGTTCAGAAAGAGAAAACCGCTGTAACCGTCAATCGCTATCGGCTCTGTTTTCTTCCTCTCTGCCATGATACGTTTAAATGCCTGTTTTACTTCCTCACTCATGGGAACATCACGCACACCGCTCTTTGTCTTTGGTGTTTCTATGTAGTAGCCAATCTCTTTGCTGTAAAGTAGCTGGTGGTTCACATGGATAACTTCATTTTCAAAGTCAATGTCCTGTCTTGTCAGTCCGCACAGCTCCGAGATACGAAGCCCCGTCTTTAACAGTATCACGATTGCGTCATAATATTTTTGATATACCCTGTCTTTGCGGACAAAAGACAACAGTTTTTCTTCCTGTTCCTCTGTGAGTGCCTGTCGTGGCTTTCTGTCGTCCTCTATGACTTCGTTCAGCTTGAAATCAAAAGGGTTCTTCCTTACGAGGTCATCAGCTATGGCAATGTGGAATGACGCATTTAACGAGCGTTTATGGTTGCTTATGGTCTGATAGCCGTAGCCTTTCTCTTTCATGCGTAACGCCCATTCCTTAGCGTCTGAAAGACGTATGCTGGCAATACTCCTTGTCCCCAGCATATCGTCCTCTAATATCCGCATGAGCGTCTTTCTGCCTTGCTGGGTGCTTTTCTTTACGTTTGCCCTCTGTGCGTTCTGTTTGGCATAGAGCTGGCACAGCGTCATTTTTCCGCCTGTGGTGTCGATACCGTCCTGCAAGTCCCTTTGTATCTCCGCTTCCAGTTCCCTCAAGGATTTTCCGTTCCTCTTTCCTTTGGGTACGGGGTCTGTGGGTACAAGTTTCCATGAGTACACATATCTTGTCTGTCCCTGTGCGTCCACATATTTATACAAGTATCTTCCGTCTGCTCGCTGGCTCTCTCCCGTCTTTAACAGGCGACCTTTATTGTCACGTCTTTTTTCTGACATGGTTATCTGCTCCTTTCCTAAGAAAGAGCCTCGATATGACTTATGATGATAATATCACATACAAGGCTCTTTTTCACTAGATTGTGTCGATTTTGTCCAGCATTTTTTCAAACTGTTTTTTCTTGATGAGCAGTCGGTTTCCGTTCATCATATACCAGTTGCCGAACCTGTCCTGCTGGGCAAGTTGTCTTATCTTGTTCTGACCGACTGAAAAATACTGGGACGCTTCTTCTACCGTCATGGCGTATTTCTCCCATACGGGTACTTGAACATTATTATTCATCAAATACCCCCTTTTGCGTGTTTCGTATCATACTGGATATAGGGGATAAGGTCGGTGCGGTTTATCCTCTGTAAGTGTGCGGTTAATTTGCTGGAAAGGGAAGTGCTGTATCTTGCCTTATCCAGCATAGTTCCTACCCGTTCCAATCCGCCTAATGCGTCATGTTCTTCCAAGAAGTAGAAACTTTTTACAGCGGAAATCACGCCACCCTCTGTAAGCCATTGCTGTGTTTCTTCAAGGGAATTATGTTGTTTTGGTACTTGCAGTTTCAAGACTTCCACAGCCCCTAAAAAGCGTTCCCAAAATCGACACGTTTTCCACCTGCTTTTATTACTTTCGTTTCTGTTTGGCACGACAAAGCGTAGGTTGTTTGCCAGTAGCCCGAAAGCCAGTTCCCCAAGTTCCAGCGGTCTGTCCTTGAATGTCATGGCAAAAGCATGAGCCTTATCATCACGCAGTTGCATTTCTGTCC
>ERZ773164.2606-NODE-2606-length-14343-cov-4.723894_pt1 | contig 14343 bp, 10 predicted proteins | sample MGYA00511917_ERZ773164 | MGnify/ENA primary metagenome ERZ773164 (study PRJEB29015, sample SAMEA2737847) | human gut metagenome | biome: human gut; feature: human-associated habitat; material: faeces | place: China | collected 2012 ...
GATGCTCCTAATTTGAACTCTATTATTAATCTTTATCGTTTAGAGTTGGATATACCTTTTGCATTGCAGCAATTTGATTCCTTGCTTGCCATACGTTTGGACGAACAAATGTTTACTACGCATCTGGTCGTTTCTGAAGATTCCACTTACCAGTGGAATGCCGAACTGAAGCGGCAAGGCACTTTATTCAATCCGTGCATCGAAGTAAGCTATCCCTATAATCCCCTGAAACATCAGTTGCTTCTTGTTACTGTGAAGGTTTCGCCTCATGCAGTACTTGTGCGTATGGGGTGGCAGTTATCCGGCAGTATCTGCCTGATTTTCCTATTAGGGCTTTGCTTGCTGTTTCAGATAAAAACCATCCTGAAGCAACGCCGGATCGACGAATTGCGAAAAAGCTTTGTAAACACCATGATACATGAATTGAAACGGCCTGTACAGGCTCTGAAAATGTGTATTGCTTTCCTGAATGACAAGTCTTTGCGAATGGATGAGAAAGCAATGGACGAAGTGATCCATGATTCTATGTCCGAACTGGATAATCTGTCGGCCTATCTCTCAAAGTTGCGTGATATGACGCGTGCCGATGATGAACATACACAACTTTCTGTTCGTACGTTCGATATAAAAGCGAGTCTGGAAAAGCTTGTCCGACTTTATCATATTCCGGAGGATAAAGATGTTTCTATTGAGACACATTTCAGTACGGAGACTTTGGTGACGGCAGATCCGGTACACGTTTCCAACATCATCAGTAATCTGATAGAGAATGCTGTGAAGTATTCAGGTACTTCTGTGCACGTCGTTGTAGATTGTCTTTTGCAAGATCATCAGTTGATGATACGGGTATCTGATGATGGTATCGGCATTCCGGTTTCCGAACAGAATCGTGTATTCGATAAATTCTACCGGGGCAGTAATCTTCCCGACCGCTCATTGCCGGGTATCGGTCTGGGTTTGAGTTATGTAAAATTGCTGGTAGAGGCACACCATGGGACTATCTCTTTAAATAGTCAGGCGGGTAAGGGAACGACAATAGAAATTAACATACCTCAATAAGATGAAACCTTTGAAGATACTTTTTGCTGACGATGATTTGAAATACTCAATGCTGCTGAAGCGCTTTCTTGAAAAAGAAGGTTATGAGGTAACTTATGCGGGGAACGGAAGCATTGCTATCGAGCAATTTCCTCTTGTGAAACCAGATTTGGTGCTACTTGATATTAATATGCCCGGTCACAATGGCTTTGAAGTTGCCGAACGTATCCGCGAGACGGATAAGCATGTACTCATATTCTTTCTTTCCGACCGTAGTGATAAGGCCGACCGTCTGCAAGGTTTCCAGCTTCGTGCGAATGATTATCTTGCTAAACCGTTTTATCCGGAAGAACTTATAGCCCGTATTCGTGAACGTTTCGCTTCACAGCTTTCCGATACGGTGGAGGAGGAGACTTATCATTTCGGCCAGTCTGTCTTCAATTACAGTACCAATGAAATACGAACGGGAAATAATAAAGTGCTTATTACTTCCCGTCAGGCAGAGATTCTCCGCTTGTTGGCGAAGAACCTTAATTTGTCTGTAGACCGTGACTTGTTGTTGAATACAGTCTGGAGCAGTACCTCTTATGCAAACTCTCTGGCGCTGAACGTGCAGATTACTTATTTGCGCAAGGCACTTCGCAACGACTCTTCGGTGAAGATAGAATCGTTGATGAAGAAAGGCTATGTATTGAAAGGCTGACATGAATCAGCCTTTGATGACTGCAATCGGTGATAAAGTCGTACGAATCTGTACCAAGTCTGCTTGGTTAGCCATTAAGGTATTTGTAGTTCATTAAAAATATAAGGTGTCAAAAAGATAATATATAAAGGAAGTTTTATTGAATATTCCCTAACTATATGGATTGTTTATTTTATTTCTTCAATTCTTATTACACTTTCATTATTTCTGTAAAAAGTACCCTTCCACTTACCTGTTATTTCAATCCGTTCATTGGTTTCATCACCAATGAAATAAGCTCGGTATGTAGCAGTTACTTCACGTTTAATAATAGTAGCATCATAGTATAGAGTACAGTGTGGAGGCACTGTTATACTCTCCTCAACATGATTGTCGGAAAGATAGGCATACTCTTCAAGTGTAAAAGGTACTGTTTGTCCTCCAGAGAGATAGCGGAAATCATCAAAAATTAAGTTACCGGTAGGGATGCTTACTTCATTGACTGTTTGGTTCAAAAGTTGGAAGTATTTTGGATCATCATAATAAAATTGAGAGACTTGTTCATAGTCCATGGCTGGATCCATTGTAACAGTTATTGTAGATGAACTCCCATTTTCATAAATTTCCGGCGTTACATCTATTATCGTTTCTTCAACTTTATCATCATAAAGCATAGCCCATTGTATGCCATCAAATGTGTAGCTTGTATCTTTGATCTCATTATCATTGCTGCATGCTACACTACTGCAGAGTACTATTATTGCAAATAGTCCTGTCTTTAGAATTTCTTTAATTTGTGTCATATCTTTCAGTCTTTAGTTAGTCCATATTGTGAATAGAACTCCAAATGTATGATAATTATTTGGAATGAAGGCTGTTATTACTGTTAAAAGTTCAGCCATAGCTTGAAAGAAGACACTTTTTCTTCGCTCACCGTTATCTTATCCTTATGAGGCGGTTTCACGTGAAGTATTATTTTCCCGTTAAAATAGGGTGCTGCATGCACTATAGCATCAATACAGACAATAACCTGACGATTGGCACGGAAAAAACGTTGAGGGTCCAATTGTTCTTCAAGTCGGGTAAGGGAAAGGTCTATAATATGTTCCTGTCCGCTTTTTGTGACGGCAAAGGTGATCTTATTTTCTGAATAGAAATAGGCAATATCACTGACTTGCAAAGCCCAGAATTTATCTACTCCGGCAATGAGGAAGCGGGTACGGTAGCTCTTTTCCTGCTTTTGCAGACTTTGAATCAAGTCTCCTATGTAATTCTCTTGTTTATAGTCTTTTCCTTTCAAGGTTTCATATTTCACAATGGCATCCAGTAGGCGTTTCTCATCTACAGGTTTCAATATATAGTCTATGCTGTTCACGGTGAAGGCACGGATGGCATATTGATCATAGGCTGTTGTGAAGATAATCAATGAAGAAGGTTGTGCGGCAGTGAGGAAGTCGAATGAATTGCCATCCGATAGCTGAATATCCAGAAACAGGATATCCGGATGAGGCTGTGTCTTGAACCAGGCGATGGCATCTTCCACACTTCCGGGTAATACGGTAACCTCCCAGTCGGGACGCAGCCGTGTGATGATGGAAGATAGCAGGCGGGCGGCGGGTACTTCATCTTCTATAATGGCAGCAGTCAGTTTACTCATAGATTAAAGGGACTTTTACAGTGAATATTTGATTCTCGTTATTGATAAGAATGTCGGTACCTATCATTAGTTTGCAACGGTTCGATAGATTCTGCAGGCCTACTCCCGAACTTATGTCGCTCTTCTTGATATGTATCGGATTGCTGACCACCAGAAAGTGATCGGTGATGTATATCGTAATCTCCATAGGTTTATTGCTGTTGATGGAGTTGTGCTTAATGACATTTTCCACTAATAGCTGCAGGGTGAGTGGGGGAAGTTGATATTCCATAGCTTCGGTTGGTATTGTGATGTTGCAGGTGATACAATTGCCTAATCTGACTTCGTGCAGGAAAAGATAGGAGTGAATAAATTCTAATTCTTCACCTAATGTAATCAGGGTTTTATCCTGCGATTGAAGTACATAGCGATATACATCCGAAAGATTTCGTGTGAAGCGTACGGCATTTGCCGGATTATATTCTATCTCGGCTATCAACGTATTCAGACTATTAAAGAGAAAGTGAGGGTTCAGTTGATTTTGCAAGGCGGTATATCGGGCTGCGTTATTCTCTTTCTGTAATTGTGCTGCTTTTTGTTGCAGCCGGAGGGCGTTCTTAATGGAGCGGTTGGCAAGTAACAATCCCAGGATAACAAGTTCTACCAACCACACCACTAATAAAATACGTACTCCTCCTATCTGGAAAGTGAATGGATTATCAGCTCTTCCTATTAACTTGGCAGTCACTAACAGACCATAATTCAACAGTAGAAACAATAGCATTACAGATATATATACCGCTATGAACTTCCACTTCCAGCGCAAATTGTTGGAATATAGGCGGTTCATCCATGAACTGATACGAAGGGTACAATATCCCAATATATTGAAAGTGGCAACGACAAAAAAGAAAGCACCCGGTGTGTGGATTATATTCGTAACTTGCGGAGTAAGATTTGTATAATTAGCCAACAGCAGGAATGAGAAAATTCCCAATCCTGAAAAGAGTAGGCTGTATAAAAGAGTGTTCCACTTCATAAGTACAAAGTTACGAATTTCTACTTATCATTTATATTGATTCAATGCTTTTATTAATGCCGAGTACTGTCCTTGTGCGGAAGCTTTGGCTTGTACATGGTTTATTTCAGCGTTTTGCCGGTAAGTCTGCGCTTCAATAACCTCCACAATGGATATCTCGCCTTCATTATAGCGTTCCATGGCTTGGCGTTCGTTTTCGTGAGCTTTCTTCAGCGATTGCTGGCTTAGCTGTACCTGACTTAATGCCTGTGACAGGGAGAGACGGGCAGTTTGTATTTCCAGATCGACTTTATCCTGAATCTGATTTAGATTGTCTCTTGCCATACCTATCTTTTGGTTGGAAGCCCGTTTCTCATTCCGTCGCTTTCCCCATTCAAACAAAGGTACGCTGACCTTGGCATACACTGCATAGTTGGGATCCAGATCGGTGCGCAAGTCATAACCCGGAGAAGAATAACTGCCATCTACTCCTACATATAGTTGCGGCTTATACCTTGAATCGTTCAGCTTTCGTGAACTCTCCGCCATCTTAATCTGATCATGCGCTATCTTGATTTCGGGACGTGGAATAGCAAGTGCCAACCGCGAACTGTCCGAAGTATCCACTTGTGGAATAATTGTATCTATAGGAGTAGCTTCCTCCAGAGGTAACCCGATCAGGGAATTGAAAGCCATTAATCCGGTATCAAATTCTTTTTGCGCTTGAAGCAATTGAAACTCAGCATCGTTTAGTTTCACCTCAGCCATTAGCAGGTCCTGGGGATTAACCAGTGAGACTTCCACCCGTTCACGGATTGTTTGAGTCAGTGAGGCAATAGAGTTCCGATAGTCTGTAACAATGCCTACGATCTCCTGGCGGGCTACGGTATTCCAGTATTGAATATCCGTTTGAAAACAGACTTCGGATAAGAGCTGTTCCTTCTGGTGTGAGGCCAGAGAGTGTTGATGCTGTGCCATGCGGATGCTTTCAAGTAAGTGCCCGCCTGTATATATAGGTTGCAGTAGGGTAAGGGAAGCGCCATATTTGGTATCGCGCCCTTGTATATGGAGTGGGTTATCCATACCCGGCAGGTTCAGGTTGAGTTCCAACGGATTTCCGGTATATTGAAAATTGGCATTGCCTGATAGTTTTGGTTTCAGGTCTGCACGGGCAGATTTCTCCAGTTCAATGCTGGCTGCCAGATTTTTCTCCGCCGCTTTCAGGTCGTGGCTGTATTCAAGAGCCATCGACCTGTATTTCTCCAGCATCGCACTTTGCTGGCCAAAAGCGAACGGATCACACAACGATAGAATAAAAAGGATATATAATTTCTTCATAATCTATTTCTTTTTTACTTGATAAAACAGTGAATAGAGTGCCGGAGTGACGAACAGAGTCAGCAACGTTGCAAACGTCAATCCAAAGATAATAGTAGCCGCCATACCACCGAAAGCCACGTCGAACAATAGGGGAACCATACCTAGGATCGTAGTAGTGGCCGCCATCAGTACAGGTCGGGTACGCGATACGGTAGATTCGATAATGGCAGTGTAGGCAGGTACTTCCGCCCGGCGTTGTACTTGTATCTCATCCAATAGTACAATCACATTTTTGATAATCATTCCCAGCAAACCCAGCCACCCGGCAATGGGGAAGAAGCCAAATTCAAACCCTGTCATCAGCATACCTACAGCAACACCGATCAGGGATAATGGTAGCACACACAGAATGATTAGCGGATCGCGGAAGTTACCGAACAAAGCAACGAGAATGACTACCAGTGCAAGGAATGCCAGCGGGAAGAATTTGGCTATGGCTTGCATGGCTTCGCGCTGGTCCTTGTATTGGGCGTCCCAGAAGAAAGTGTAGCCTTCGGGAAGCTGGATCGATTCTATTTCCTGACGAATTTCACCGTGCACTTCTGCCATGGTATGTCCGGCTTTTACCCCACACATAGCTGCCATGGAGAGTTGTCGGTTGTAGGTACGCATCTGCGGCCATTCCCAAGCAGTTTCAATCTTTTCGGTGACTTGCGACAAAGGAGCAGAGTTCTGCCCGTTCCATACAGAAAAGTCCCCCAATCCCTGTGCGTCGGTAATATCAGTATCTGCAGATTTAAGTTGTACGGGAACTTTCTTCTCATTGTCACGGTAGACTCCCACAGTCAGCCCGTCATTGATAGATTTAACGGACTCTATCATGGCTGACTTTGTGATACCCAATGCACCAGCTTTTACCGGATCATAGACAGGGCGGATAATAGGTGTCATATTGCCCCACTCATTGCGTGCATCCGCTACTTTGGGATTTCTACGCATAATCTCGATAGCCATACCTGCCAGTGAATCGAGTACTGCAGGATCAGGACCCAGGAAACGGGCTTCGATGACAGCTTCCGTCAGCGGACTCAGTTCAAACTTATTCACCTTGATAAGTGGTCCCGGGAAAAGCGTACGAATGGAATCTTGCAATCTGGAGCGTAGTGCTTTGGTTTCTTTGGAAGACCGTGCTTTTACCAGCAATTGTGCATAATTGGATTGTGGACCGAAAGATACATTAGACAGATAATATCTGGGCGGCGTCCGTCCTATGTAAGTGGATATCATTTCTGTTTCTTCCTGATTACGAATATAATCAGCCATTTCCGAAGCAAAACGATCGGTTTCTGCAATATCCGTGCCTTCGGGTAACCATACGTCTAATGTAAAATAAGGTTTCTCCAGCGCAGGTACAAAGACTTTTGGGATGAACTTGAAACTCCAGGCGGAAACAACGAGCAATACAATCATCAGTCCTACTGTGGCATAGCGGTGACGAATAACGAAATGCAGCGCTTTTCGGAAAGAATCGTATGCCCGGCCTGAGAATAGTTCACTCTTTAATTTCGAAGGTCGCGGACGACGTACAAATTCCTGAATAAAGAATGGTGTTTGTGTCAGTGCAAATACCCAACTGAACATGAGTGATACACCGATAACAATTACCAAAGAGGATAACAATTCACCTGTGATATGCGGTGAATAATAAATAGGCAGGAATGTCAGGATAGCTATGACTGTAGCTGCCAATAGGGGTAAAGCGGTAGCAGAACATGCTTTCATGATGGATGTACGTTTTCGCATTCCCCGTTGCATATTCACCAGTGCAGAGTCGGAGACTACAATGGCATTGTCTACCAGCATTCCCATAGCAATGATGATGGCCGCCAATGACATACGTTGCAGGGCAATTCCCCCCGCCAGCATCACAATTAGTGTAGCAAAAATGGAGAATACCAATCCGCTGCCTACTAATAAACCATTCTTGAAACCAATAAAGAAAAGCAGGATGGCCACTACAGTAATAACAGATACTATCAGGTTGATAATAAAACCTTGATTGGCTACGGCAGACTCATGTCCTTGATCATAGATAGAGGTGAGTTCGAAATCTTCCGGTATGTTCTTTTTTAATTCTTTGATACGTGTTTCAACCGCCTTTGCCATATCTACCACATTACCGGTCGGTACAGTGGAAATGGCAATGCCTACGGCTGGTTTCCCATCTATGCGCATCAGGTTGCTGGCAGGAGTCTGGTAACTTTCGTTGATGTCGGCAATATCTCCCAGACGGAAATGCTCTCCACTACGTGAAACAATGGTGAGTTGGCGTATCTCGTCCAGCGAATAGAAATTACCTGTGGACTCGATACGGATACGTCCTGTCCCAGCCGTAATTCCACCTGCATCCACTACCTTGTTCTGGGCATTGAATGCATTGGCTATGTCCGCTGTAGTGATGCCACTGTGGGACATCACTGCCGGACTGACTACTACATCTATCGTAGGTGTTTGCGTTCCGTAGATTTCGATACGGGCAACATCCTTTACTTTTAATAACTCATTCTTGATAAGCTTTGCCTGATCTTCCAGTTCACGATAGCTGCGGCCTTCGCTTGTCAGTCCATAGAAAACACCCAATACATCGCCGAAGTCATCATTCACAACTGATGGACCGGCACCGGCGGGAAGCTTGCTTTGTGCATCTCCTACTTTACGTCGCAGTTTATCCCAAAGCTGTTGCATCTCATCGGCACGTGTCTCTTTCTTTACATATACGGTGATTTTGGAAAGCCCCGCACGGTTTTCCGTTTTCAGGTAATACAGTTCGCCTAAAGACTGGATGGCTTCTTCCAATACATCCGTCACTTGGCTTTGTACCTCTGAGGGAGAGGCACCGGGATAAGGAGTCAGTACCAATGCCTGTTTGATGGTGAAAGGAGCATCTTCTAGTTTCCCCATCTTGATGTATGAAAAGAGTCCGCCGGCAAGTACCAGTACCAACAGGAGAATGGTAACCGAGCGGCGTTGCAGGAAATATTTGATTAGTTTCATGATGCTTACTGTTTCATTGGGTTTTTACTTTCATACCATCCGACAGGAAACGCAGGCTACTTGTGGCTACTATTTCACCGGGTTGTAATCCGGCAGTGATACCTGCATTGCCGTGTGGCAGTAAACTACTGACGGTTACTTTGCGTTGGCTGACTATGCCGCTTTCAGGATGGATTGCCCACACATAACTACCCACTGTGGGACGGTTGCATAAGGCCGTTTGTGGAATACAAACCAACTGGGTGGCAGTACTATCTGATAATTCCGGGAAAGTTTCTTCAAAACGCACCTTACCTGACATACCAGCCAGTAACCGGGCTTCCTTATTGGGCAACAGTGCCGTCACCAGATAAGAAAGATTGTTCTGTGTCGTTCCTTTGGAAACTTCTGCAATCTGCGCTTTTAACTTCATGTTCGGTTGTACGTCCAGGGTCAGTTGTACGTTTTGCCTGGGCTGAACACGGTAGGCAATATCTTGCGTCACGTATGCTTCTATTTTCAGTTGGCCTATATCGATAAATGTTAATACGGGCTGACTGGCTTTAACCTCCTGGAATTTCTCTACATAGACTTCACCTACATATCCGTTGAAGGGGGCTATCAGCCGGGTATCTTCCAGTTCGTTGACCGCTGTATCAAAAGCTGTCTTGGCAGAAGTATATTCCGCCCGTGCTTTCTCGTAAGTACTGGCAGAAAGATTGTTTTTCTGGTAAAGCGCACTGATACGTTCGTACTCTGCCTTTGCCTGGCGGTAGACGGCTTCGGCACGTTCACGTCGGATGCGATAATCCCGCGGGTCGATTTCTGCAATAATATCTCCACGGCGGTAATAGTTTCCGGCATAGACATCCAGCCGGTCGATGGGGCCACTGACACGGAAAGAAAGTTCTGTGGTACGGAACGGTTGGGTGATGATGGGGAACTCTTTGACAGTTTCGTTACTGTAGGTGCTGGCAGTAGCAGTTTTCACAATTAAAGTCTCTTCCTGTGAAGAAGAGTTATTGCTACAAGCGCCCAACAGGAGTCCGAGGCTAAGAATACTGATAAATGTTACGTTTCGGTTCATACTTTTTTCGTTTAATCCGGGAACGAAAGTAAACTGTTTCAGACAGATGTATCGGGACTTTTTTGCCGAAGCCGGAAAACTAAAAGATGAAGCCGGAAAAATGTTTCATTAAACAACCTGCCCCCTTTATCTGTTATTATTCTTAATAAGCAACTAAAATCGGAGGAATATATGACGACATTAGGAGGGTGGATGAATAAAACCCTTGTAGGTTGGGGAGTAGATCCCAAATTTGCGAATACATTTGATGAGACTATCATCGCCATATTGATTATTGCTATAGCTGTAGGACTAGACTATCTATTCCAAGCCATATTTGTGGGTGGTATGAAGCATTATACAAATCGTTCACCTCACCGTTGGAATACCTTATTAATGAAGCGGAAGGTCGTTCCTCACCTGATACATACCTTGCCGGGCATTCTGATTTATTTTCTGTTGCCCCATACTTTTGTGCATGGAATAGAGTTGTTGGGCTTGGCTCAGAAGGTGTGTGCCGTGTATATTGTAGCTGCATTAGCCTTTGCGCTGAACGGACTGTTACTGGTTTTTCTGGATTTTCATAATCAAAAAGACAATAGTAAGAATCACCCGATGAAAGGTTTTGTCCAGGTATTGCAAGTACTACTGTTCTTTGTGGCTGCTATCATTGCCATATCTATTCTTATCGATAAATCTCCCGCAACCCTTTTTGCCGGATTGGGTGCTTCGGCAGCAGTATTGATGCTGGTGTTTAAAGATAGTATTTTGGGGTTTGTGGCCGGAGTGCAACTCTCTGCCAATGAAATGCTGCGTATCGGCGACTGGATTGCTTTACCCAACGGATCTGCCAATGGTATTGTGAAAGAGATCACTCTCAATACCGTGAAGATACAGAACTGGGATAACACAATTTCTACCATTCCGCCTTATACCTTAGTGAGCGGTTCTTTTCAGAACTGGCGTGGCATGCAGGAGAGTGGTGGCCGGCGTGTGGACAAGAATATCTATCTGGACATGACCACATTGAAGTTCTGTACTCCTGAGATGTTGGATACCATTCGCAAGGAAGTTCCTTTGATGGCGGACTATCAGCCGGCGGAAGGGGAGGTGCCTACCAATGCGCAACTCTACCGCATTTACATCGAACGCTATCTTTGTAGCCTACCTGTTGTAAATCAGGATCTGGACTTGATTATCAGTCAGAAGGAAATGACAACTTATGGAGTTCCTATTCAGGTCTATTTCTTTTCCCGGAACAAGGTATGGAAAGAATATGAGCGCATTCAGTCCGATATATTCGATCATTTGCTGGTAATGGTACAGAAGTTTGATTTGAAATTGTATCAGTATTCGGATTAATAAATGAGCCGGAAATCTGCCCATACAGGCAGGTGATCACTGTAACCGTTCTGGTACTTCATTCCGTAGTAAGTGCGGAATGGCTGTACACCGCCATACTTTTTATCATCTGTCAATAGGAAAGAAGGACGAAAAATATCGGCTTTGATTTCACAGGTGCAAAAGTCTGCATCCGGCTGGAGAAGCGTGCCGGAGACGATGATATGATCCAGTAATCCCCATTCACCCTGATATTTATAACTGCCGAAGTTTTTTTGTGTAGTGGCCTTACGGGCAAGCAAATGATAGAATCTTTGTGGTTGCAAACTATTTTTGTCTTGGGGCGGTGCTTTTGCTGAGACTATTTTGCTGACTGATGCATTATCGGGATAATCGTTAAAGTCTCCCATGATAAGAATTTGCGGATGATACCGATGGAGGTAGATACTGTCTGCCGCAGCTTTCAATTGCCGGGCAGCATGTAGACGGTAAGGCTCGCTTTCTTTGGCACCTCCTGAACGGGACGGAAGATGAACTACAAAAACATCCAGTGTATCGTGGTTTAATAACATCCCGCAAACGTGTAGTATATCCCGTGTAGGGCGAAATTTCTTTTTACCGGATATATAAGGTATGGAGATTCCTTGATAGGAAATCAGTTTGAAACGGTCCCGTTGGTAAAGCAATGCCACATCAATACCTCGCTGGTCGGGTGAGTTGGTCGTCACATAGCGGTATCCGGCTTCCCGAAGAACCGAGCGCCGAGTCAGGTCGCGTAATACACTGTCATTTTCCACTTCACAAAGGGCAACAAGTGCAGGTGGAGTCCAACCGCCTGCGGCTGTGATGGTGCGGGCTATGTTATCCAACTTCATTTTATATTTCGTATAATTCCAGTGGCGTACTGCGTCGGGCAGGAATTCATAGTCGTTTTTTAGCGTATCGTGGCGGCAGTCGAATAAGTTTTCAACATTATAACTGACAACGCGAAAAGAGAGGGTGTCTTTTTTCGTTTGTCCGCAAAGGAAGACAAAAGGAGCGAACAGAAATGAAAAAGTAATATATAGTTTAATGTTCATTGAGAACCATTTTTAGTATGATGGTAAGATCATAGATTCATAACATCCTGCATCCGGTGCTACATCCTGTAGGCGGGAGTGTCCATTTCTGTCAATAGGGTAGGTGTTTGCATCTTCTTTTCTTCCCCAATTAATGGCTTTGGATTTTTCACCAAGATTAAAATTGTATTCCTGTGTATGGTTATCCATCAGCATGAAATTATCATCCTTCTCCCAGATAACATTGACTATCTTGTCATTCTCTTCTTCTATCGAGTTGATGAGGCAGTGTGAGAAGTAATAATTGAAAGCTATATTCTCATTTTTAGAGCGTCCTCCGTTAATTTCGTCCGTGCCCGAACCCGCGATAATACAATTACGGAAAATAGCCGATGAAAGCGGATATGCAGTATCATCCAGTTCATTCCGCACTTGCAATGCCACCCCTTTCCGTACATTCCAACTAAAGTAATTTGCCAGTGTACAGTGGGTAAATGTATAATCTCCCCCTAACAGGCTGACGCAGTTTTCTCCCGCATTACTGATCTCACTGTTTCCTACCACTACCTGACACGATGTCAACTCCAGTCCATTGCCCGATACTTGTCGTATGAGAGAGGATTCCAATGTCAACTTCCTGCGGTCTGTCATCGAAGAATCGCAACGAATGCCGAAACTACCACCGTGAATATCTGCATAAACCAGATGATTCTCATAGCTGGTTTTGTAAAAACGTAAGCCTTCCCATTGTCCCGGTAATCGGTCATAAGGAAGATAGGGGAACATCCGGTCTGTACGATCTCCCCGGAAAACAACCGGAGCGGAAAGGGTACCTTCTGCTGACAGGCGTCCGTGTATCTGCATTCCTGCCTTGCCGTGGAAATACAAGCGGGTGCCTGCCGCGAGTGTTAAGTGTACATCCGGGGCAATACTGATACTGTCATAAATCAGTATCGGACGTTGGGATGTAATCAAGGTATCTTTTTCAATTACTTTTCCCCGGAAAGTAAAAGCGTCTTGTGCATATGCCTGCAGCTTTACTTCCTGTCGGATGCCATTCAGTTGAAAAAGAATGGAGTCTTTTATTAATCTGATGTCGGCATTGTCTTGCTGATGCAGGGTCGCTTCTACAAAAATATACAGGCTGTCTTCGCCTGCAATTTCTATATCGGAGAATTGATTTCCCTTTATGCCATCCACATTGATGCGAAAACCAGATTTCCCGGCATCGGCAAGGACTATGGAAGATATTAACAATGCTTTCTTATTCGGGTTGTATACTTTCAGTTGACGGGTGGATGTGGGAATACCGGTGAGAACGGTATCCATGCATAGCGTATCTTGCGAGAAACAAAGTGTATGCTTCGGGTCGGACGAATAATCGTCCATGTCGTCACAAGCGGTAAAGGGCAACAGGAAAAGTACCGGGAATATATATATAAGGTATAGTGCTTTTGATTTCATACCGTACGTTCTGCAAGTTTTACTAAATAACGGTATTCCTGTCGCTTTATTATATCTTTCGCTTTAATCTTACTACCTTGATGAGGCGATGTTATATTGAAAGGAGTTACATCGCTATAGGGCATTATGCATAAGATAGCATCTTGCGTTACGAAAGATGGCATCTTATGTTACACAAGATGCCATCTTATACATGCTTCCCTTTAACCATCCGTATAAGAGGAATAAGGGATGTAAGTTACTTCTTTACGGGAACATTAGCCAGAATCTCCAGCAAGTGTTTCCAGAATTTATCCACTGTAGGAATCAGCATCCGTTCATCGGGGGAATGTACGCCTTGCAAAGTCGGACCAAAGGATATCATATCCAGTGAAGGATACTTATCGAGGAACAGACCGCATTCCAGTCCGGCATGAATTGCTTTCACTTTAGCATCTATACCGAATAAACGTTTGTAAGATTCGACTGCAATTTCCAGTATTTCGGAGTGAGGGTTGGGCTTCCAACCCGGATAGCCGTCACCGAAACTAACTTTGGCTCCACTCATATCGAATACGGTACGTACCATATTGGCGATGTCTTGTTTGGAAGAGGCGGTAGAACTGCGCTGGCTGGTTTCGATGCGAATCACATTGTCCGGCTTCATCTTGACAGATGCCAGATTGGTAGAAGTTTCCACCAGTCCGG
>ERZ773164.2620-NODE-2620-length-14244-cov-4.096695_pt1 | contig 14244 bp, 11 predicted proteins | sample MGYA00511917_ERZ773164 | MGnify/ENA primary metagenome ERZ773164 (study PRJEB29015, sample SAMEA2737847) | human gut metagenome | biome: human gut; feature: human-associated habitat; material: faeces | place: China | collected 2012 ...
TATTTGACCTTTACAGCGGAACCGGTACGATCGCGCAGCTTCTTGCACCGGTGGCAAAAGAAGTGATTGGTGTCGAGATCGTAGAGGATGCTGTAAAAGCAGCAAGAGAGAATGCGAAGCTGAACGGGCTGGATAACTGCCGTTTTATTGCAGGGGATGTTCTGAAAGTGTTGGATGATCTGACGGAAAAGCCGGATGTGATCGTGCTGGATCCGCCGCGTGATGGTATTCATCCGAAAGCACTGCCGAAGATTCTTTCCTACGGTGTGAACCGTATCGTATATGTTTCCTGTAAGGCGACCAGTCTTGCACGTGACCTGGAGGCATTTCTTGCAGCGGGCTATCGTCTGGAAAAGGCATGCTGCGTAGATCAGTTCTGTGAAACAGTATGGACGGAAGCAGTGGCCCTGCTTGTAAAAGAATAAAAAATTCCCGGAGTATCTGGCTGATATTCCGGGAATTTTTACGTTATAGAAAATTACTGCGAAATGTTCCAATAACGTAAAAACGCTCCGCATAACCAAATATCTGATAATATTCTTGAAAATTTATCGGAAATATATTGACATATGTGACCGGCATGTTATAATACAATCAAACATATGAATGAATGTTCATATGAAAACGTGAATAAAACATATATGAGAAGGAGAATACTACTATGAAGAAATCTTACAAAATTGAAGTGGACTGTGCAAACTGTGCAAATAAAATGGAAGAAGCAGCTAAGAACACAGCAGGTGTTAAAGATGCAAGCGTGAATTTCATGATGCTCAAGATGAAAGTAGAATTTGAAGAAGGACAGGATCCGGACAGCGTAATGAAAGAAGTTCTGAAGAACTGTAAGAAAGTAGAAGACGATTGCGAGATTTATTTATAAGATGAAATGAGAATGCTCTGCTGCGGATGCGGCAGGGCATTTAAATAAATGGCGGGAGGAAAGAGGTTATGAATAAAAAGCAGAAAAAAATGCTGGCACGTATCATCATAGCAGCGGTGTTACTGATCGTTTTGCATTTCGTTCCGATTACGGGAATTCCGAGATTTATCTGCTATCTGGCAGTTTATCTGGTTATCGGATATGATATTGTAAAGAAAGCATTTAAAGGAATCAAAAATGGTCAGGTTTTCGATGAAAACTTTTTGATGGCCATTGCAACAATCGGTGCATTTGCGCTGGCAGTTTATGAAAAAAGCGGCGATTATAACGAATCGATCGCGGTTATGCTGTTCTACCAGATCGGTAAACTTTTCCAGAGTTATGCAGTTGGAAAGAGCCGCCGTAACATTACCGAACTGATGGATATCCGCCCGGATTATGCTAACATTGAAAACGATGGTAAGTTAGAAAAAGTAGATCCGGATGAAGTTGAGGTTGGTTCCGTTATCGTCGTACAGCCGGGTGAAAAAGTCCCGATCGATGGCGTGATCGTAGAAGGAAACAGTAGCCTCAACACCAGTGCACTGACCGGTGAGAGCCTTCCGCGCAGTGCAAAAGCGGGAGATGAGATCATCAGCGGATGCATCAATATGACCGGTGTACTGAAGATTAAGACAACAAAAGAATTTGACGAATCGACCGTATCGAAGATTCTGGAACTGATTGAAGAATCCAGTTCCCGTAAATCCAGATCCGAGAACTTTATTTCAAAATTTGCCCATTATTATACACCGGCAGTATGTTATGGAGCACTTGCACTGGCAATCCTGCCGCCGCTTGTAAATCTCGTGCTCCTTCACAATCCTGCAATGTGGGGCCAGTGGATCTACAGAGCCCTGACATTTCTTGTAATCAGCTGCCCGTGTGCTCTAGTCATCAGTATTCCGCTGGGGTTCTTTGCGGGAATCGGTGGAGCCAGCAATCAGGGCATTCTGGTCAAGGGTTCCAACTATCTGGAAACACTGGCTCAGACAAAATATGTTGTATTTGACAAAACAGGTACTATGACTCAGGGTGTCTTCGAAGTAAGTGGTATTCATCACAATGAAATGCCTGATGAGAAATTGTTAGAATATGCAGCACTTGCCGAGTGTTCTTCCTCCCATCCGATCAGCAAGAGCCTGCAGAAAGCATACGGAAAACCAATCGACAGAAATCGTGTTACTGATATTGAAGAAATCAGTGGTAATGGTGTGATTGCCAAAGTTGACGGCATATCTGTAGCTGCCGGTAATACCAAATTAATGAACAGACTTGGCATTGCTTATCAGGATTGCCATCATGTAGGAACTGTTGTGCATATGGCCATTGACGGCAAATATGCAGGACATATCCTGATATCCGATATCATCAAACCTCATGCAAAAGAGGCAATCGCTGAACTGAAGAAAGCCGGAATCAGCAAGACCGTTATGCTGACAGGCGATTCAAAACGTGTTGCAGATCAGGTTGCCGAAGAACTGGGAATTCAGGAAGTATACAGCGAACTTTTACCTGCTGACAAAGTTTCCAGGGTAGAAGAACTTCTTAATCAGAAGTCTGAAAAGGATAAACTTGCATTCGTAGGTGACGGTATCAATGATGCTCCTGTATTATCCAGAGCCGATATTGGTATTGCGATGGGAGCACTTGGTTCAGATGCAGCTATCGAAGCAGCAGATATCGTTCTGATGGATGATGATCCTCTGAAGATTTCCAAAGCAATCAAAATTGCACGTAAATGTATCCGTATTGTATATGAGAATATTTATTTTGCAATCGGCATTAAAATTCTCTGTCTGATTCTTGGAGCTTTAGGTATTGCAAACATGTGGGTGGCCATTTTTGCAGATGTAGGTGTTATGATCCTGGCAGTATTAAACGCGATCCGTACATTATTTGTAAAGAATTTATAAGAAACAGGCAAATCAGCAGAAACCTTTTGTGATAAGCCGGAAAGGTAACAGGTAAGAAAATGGAAGTATGCAAAGAAGAATTATGTGAGAGTAATGAAATACATGAAGATCTGCTTAAAATTGTAGATGAAACCCTGCCGGAGGAAACAGAGCTTTATGATCTGGCCGAATTATTCAAGGTTTTCGGAGACTCTACCAGAATACGTATTTTGTTTGTTTTGTTTGAGGCAGAGGTATGCGTCTGCGATCTCGCTAAAGCATTGAATATGACTCAGTCTGCGATTTCTCATCAGCTTCGTATTCTGAAACAGAATAAACTGGTAAAGAGCCGCAGAGAGGGAAAATCTATTTTTTATTCTCTGGCAGATGATCATGTCCGCACGATTATCAACCAGGGACGGGAACATATAGAAGAAGATTGAAAAAAGCATCAGTTATCTGAAAGATTATAAATTCAGATAACTGATGCTTTTAAAGTTATAGATGAACTCTTTTCAAAATCTCGTTAGTAAGTCCGCCGATTACCACCCCGGCAGCAACACCTGCCACCAGAAGTGCCGGTGCGTATACAAACACACTTGCATTTTGTACGATCAGCATGGCAATGATCAACTGACCGATATTATGGGAAACACCTCCTGCAACGCTGACACCGATTAGACTGAAAGATGTTTTTTTCAGCATAAGTGTCATAACTGTCATACTAAGCGCAGCGCCTGCCAGGCTGTACAGGATACTGAACAGATTTCCGAACATAAATCCGATCACCAGAATGCGGACAACAGAAACCAGAGCAGCCTCCCTAAATGAATATTTCTTCAAAATAAAAAGTACTCCCAGATTGGCAAGTCCAAGTTTAATCCCCGGAATCCCCGCAAAAACCGGCACCAGTGATTCCACATATCCCAGAATGATCGCCACAGCTGAAAAAAGCCCAAGGCAGGCTGTTTTTTGCTTCATAAATCTATTTTCTCCTCTCAAAAAATCCAAAATGGAATTATCAGAATTCTTCAGACATTTTAACACAGAAAAAATATTCCCGCAACCACAAGTTAGATGTAACTAATACTGATTTTTACTGAAGTATTTATTGAGAAAAAATGACGAATATCCCAGATAAAAAAGTGTGGATTTTTTCAGACAGGCATGTTACTATTTTATGAGTTAGTAGTGACTAATTTATATAATTACTGCTGACAGCATACCTATAGCAATCCTATATGAATATCTTTGGCAGAAGTCACTCCCTTTTGGTAAAAGTAAAATCCCTTTGGTTAATAAGTTGATTAACCCTCTGGTAAGAGTGATTCCGCAAAAAAATTTTAGAAGAGGAGAAAAACATGACAAACAAAAAACTTATGAAAAAAATAGCACCTGTTGTAATGAGTGCCGCAGTTGCTATGACCAGCATGCCATATGCAGTTCTGGCATCTGATTTCACAGACAGTGAGGTACTTACAGACAGCACAGATTTCTCTGTTTCCGAAGAGTTTGCCGCCGAGGATGCGCAGGAAGAATTTACCACCGAAGATGTCCAGGATGCTTTTGCTGCAGAAGCACAGCAGGGCGAAGCTTATGTGCTTATGAATATTCCATACGATGATTTCTACAAGGCAGAACTGAAAAATAATGATGTAAAAGTTGATGCTTTCACATCTGCAACTCTTAATAAATCAAGAACCGCAGGTATGATGAACGGAAATTCCGCTTATCACGTAGACCCCAATGGAACCGATGTAACAGGTGTTACTTTCCCTGTAAAGGTCAGTGATCTTTCCCTTCTGAAAGACCAGAAGCAGGTCACAGATTCCGACTCTGTAACGATCACAGTGACAAACAGAGGACAGACAAGCAGCAACACCTATACAGGAAAAGATTCCCTGATTGAAAATGCTTCTTACTCTTATTATATTTTAAGTGAAACACCGTCTTATTACAAAGAACTTACTGTAAATGCAGATGGCAGCTATTCTTTCTCAGCAATGAAAGGTGCTCAGACACAGACCGTTGCAATTGATGCTATATTAAAAACAGAGACAACTTACGGGGACTATGAGCTGGATCTGAATAATGAGACTTTTTCATCACTGATCGATACGACTACAGATAAGATTTATGGTGTAACCGTAAATACTACAGACGGAACCAACTATGGCCTGCGTCATCTGGAGAATATCTGGCGTGGAAGTATGCTTGCCTGGGGTACAGGATATACAACAGAAGTTCACGGATGCCCTGTTTCTTCTGCGCATTATAAATCAATCATGGGAAAAACAATTGACAGCGTTACTTATTACACAGATAAAGGCATGATTACTTTTGATGTTCCGGATGTAAAGGTGCAGACAACTACAGGAATCAAGGCAACAGTGGCAGATATTATGAATACAGACTCATCTGCAGCAGTTACCTTTGACCAGGCTCTGCCGGCAGACTTCAAGGCACAGTATACTGTAGACGGAACAGCGGTTTCTTGCACAGACGGAAAACTTGCAGTTGGAGCTCTTGCATTGGGAACACATAAGGTTGAAATTGCAGATGCCAGCGGAAAATATGCAGCCATTGTAACTGAATTTACAGTAAATACAGACAAAATGCCGGCTTCTTATGACAGTAACGAGACAAAACTGGTTGCAGCAAAAGGCATTACAGCAGAAGAGTTCTCTGCATACATTAAGAGCATCAGCAAAGTAAAAGTTGATGATACAGAATATGCCGCAACAGGAAGAGGAAGCAAGGTCATTGTAAAAGAAGATGGAACTCTTGATCTCACAGATCTTCAGGTGACAGACACAACTGTTTTCGAAATAACTGCTGTGGGATATAAGAATAATCTTACTTTTACTTACAAAGAAGCAGAAAATACATTTGAATTAAATACTTCTTCCAAGACTCTTTATACAAAAGGCAGCACAAAAACCACTCTCAAAGTTACAACAAACCTTACAGATAAAATCACATGGAAATCCAGCAATACAAAAGTGGCTTCTGTAAACAGCAAAGGTGTTGTAACTGCTAAGGCAAAAGGAACAGCAGTGATCACAGCATCCTGCGGAGAATACCAAGTAACCTGCAAGATAACAGTTAAAAATCCATCCCTGAAACTTAGCAAATCTTCAGCAACTGTAAAAGTTGGAAAAACAACAAAAATTTCTGCAAAGGCAACTCCATCAGGAAAGGTTACTTACAAGTCAAGCAACAGCAAGATTGCAACAGTAAGCTCCAAAGGCGTTGTAAAAGGAAAGAAAAAAGGTACTGCCAAAATCACAGTAACCTGCAATGGTGTTAAGAAAGTATTTACAGTAAAAGTAAAATAAACGATAACAGGTAAATAATTCACACAATAAATGACCTCGGATTTTGTTCCGGGGTCATCTTAATGAAAAAAAAACAACATTAGCAGAATCTGTTATATATAGATTTTTGTATACGAAAATGATACACTTTTAAAGTTAGTTATGATTAAGTTTTGCTTCATCCAAAAACAGATATCATATCCGGCAAAATAAAAAAATGAAGGAGAGGAAACAACGTGAATAATCAAAACTTTTATCTGCGTCTGATCGCACTTTTGCTGATTATCATGGCGGTATTTTTCTATAACGGAACAGTAAAAGATAAAGAACAGGCTCAGGATATTGCAGATCTGACTGCCAAAACAGAGAGTCTGGAGAACCAGCAGGACCAGATCCTTATAGCATTAAAGGAAACTTATGAGGAACAGAAAACAGTAGCAGAAAGTAATGCTTCTTCTGATGTATCTTCGGAAGCTGATAATAAATCTGAAAAGGATTCTGCAGAGGATAAAGAAAATGCAGATCAGGCAGATTCTGAAGAAACCGATGATTCTGACAATGTATATAAAAATGGCACCTTCGAAGGTTCAGGAACCGGATACGGTGGAACGATCACTGTTCAGGTGACTCTGGAAGATGATACCATTACAGCAGTCAGTGTAGTCAGTGCACCGGGTGAGGACAGTGCTTATCTGTCACAGGGCGAGAATGTCATAAACAGTGTCATCAGCGAGCAGAGCACAGATGTTGACACCATTTCCGGAGCAACTTTCAGTTCTACCGGTATCTTAGAAGCAGTAAATGACGCATTATCAAAGGCGGAAAACGCATGAAAAAGAAACAACGAAAGGTACGGCTGATCCGTGCCGCCATACAACTTATGTTTTTTATAGCAGCGCCCTCCCTTTTTTCCACAGCATTTGCAGGAATCAAATCCATCTTTCTTGCAATCGGAGGACAGCAGAGCGTAACCTGGAACTCTTTTCTGGATATTACGGCATTACTGTTGATCATTACTATTTTGTTCGGACGTCATTTCTGCGGTTATGCCTGTGCGTTTGGCTCGCTGGGAGATGCTCTGTATGAGCTTACCGCATTTATCCGTGCGAAATGTTTTGGAAAAAAGAAAAAACATGGATATCCGGAAGAATGGGTACACAGATTACAGAAAGTAAAATATGTGATTCTTGCATTTCTGCTTCTTTCCTGCATAACAGGATTCTATTCCAAATTACAGGGAATGAGTCCATGGGATGTATTCTCCATGCTTACAACAGGCAGACTGCCGAAATCTACCTACATTGTGGGAACAGTTCTGCTGATCCTGATCATGGTCGGAATGTGTACACAGGAGCGTTTCTTCTGCCAGTTTCTCTGTCCTATGGGAGCAGTATTTGCAATCATGCCGATCATCCCGGGAGCACTTTTCAAACGAAATCGTCCAAACTGTGCGCCAAAGTGCACTCTCTGTAAGAAGAGATGTCCGGCACATCTGGATATTGACGGCGATACTGCACATTCAGGGGAATGCATCTGCTGTCACGCCTGCACTGCAGTCTGCCCAAGGAAAAATATTCATACAGGCACTGTTATTGATAAAAATTAGCAACTGCTAACTTATTGAAAAAATTTGATTAGTAAGAACTAACTATATTGGTAGACATACTATCCGTACAGTGATATAGTCTATAGAGTTAGTTGGAAACAACAATAAGAGGATAAGGAATCAGAAAATATATGACAAACAGACGCTCTTTTGTACTGGGACTTTTTATTACAGCCTCTCTTTTATGCACATCCCGGACTGCATGGGGAAACTCTGAAATAAACACATACACCAAAACAGACTTTGCTATGGACACCGTAGTATCAGAGACTCTTTACACAACAGGTGAGGATATCACAGCAGACATAATCTCTGCATTAAAAGATGTGGAAGAAAACTGGATCTCCTGGACAAAAGAAAGTTCTCAGATATATCAGATCAATCAAAATGCCGGGAATACAACAACGGTATCTGATGAAACTGCCACCTGTTTAAAACAGGTACTGGATTTGTCGAAAGTTTCTGGCGGAGCCATGGATCCTACTATGGGAAGAGTGATCCGCCTGTGGGATATTGACGGAGAGGATCCGCACATTCCTTCAGATGATAAATTAAATTCCCTGCTTGAAAATGTAGGATATGACAAGGTGACTCTGGATGGAAATAAAGTTACCATGCCGGAGGGAGTAACTCTTGATCTGGGGGCTGCAGGTAAGGGAATCGGCTGCGATGCAGCAAAGAAGATTCTTGATGCAGATAAGAATGTATCAGGCATGATTCTGAATCTTGGCGGTAGCAGTGTTATGAGCTATGGAAGCAAACCCGACGGCTCTGCCTGGCAGGTAGCTGTCACTGATCCGCGGGATACAGAAGGTGATTACCTGGGAGTAGTTACTCTGAATGGTACTGAATTTTTATCTACTTCCGGAGATTACGAAAAATATTTTATAGAAGATGGTGTCCGATATCATCATATACTGGATCCTGCTACAGGATATCCTGCAAGAAGCGGTCTCACATCTGTGACGGTTGTGTGTGATGACGGCCTGAACGCAGACGGACTTTCCACTGCATGCTTTGTACTGGGAAAAGAAAAGGCAGAAGAACTTTTGAAGAAATACAATGCAGACGGACTGTTCGTAGATGATTCTGATCATGTCTGGATGACGGAAGGCATGAAAGAAAGATTTCAATTACTGAAAGATACTTATTCCATCGGTGAATAGGTTTATCTTATATAAAGATCTCTGAACTGTCAAAACTTTCAGTTTTCCGGACAGTTTGGAAATATATTTATCGTTACTGTGAACAGTAACGATTTATCAAATCATATTCAGGAGGATTTAAAGGTATGCGCAAGGGAAATTTAATCAAAATGGCAGCTCCTGCAATTTTAAGTGCAGCAATGATGGTTTCAGGATTACCGGTTATGGCTGCGGATTTTACATCTGATACTGCTGTGGAGACTGAGGCACAGACAGATGAGTTTGATGCAGCAGATGACACCGCTGATGCTTTTGCAGGCGATGAGGAAACACCTTTTGTTGACGATCAGGCAGCAGCAGAAGATGAATTCGCTGCAACAGCAGAAACAGGCTACAAATATGTCTATGCAGGTCTGACATGGGCACAGTACTGGGCATCTGAGGGAGTCTACAATGCTGCAAACACAGCTTCCAATGCAACAAAAGACAGCCATGATGAACTTGACAAAGGCGGTTTCGACACAGTAACCAGAGCTACTGTAAACCATGGCCTGCACAGAGGAAGCTACCAGTGTGAAGCAATCATGTATGACAAAAACGGCGGTTCTTATGAGATTTCCTACTGGACCTCAGCTAATGATGCAGTTCTTACGGACGGAACAACTGTAAAGCTGAATCAGCCTGAGCGAGGACAGATCACAAAAGCTGACGGAAGCGTTGCAGAATTCGACCATTACAGCGTTGTAGGTCTGAAATATGTGCCTGTCGCAGTAAAGGCAGAAGATTATGAAGCCTTCAAATCCCAGTTCAAGGTTGTGGAAGACGGAAGCACAGTTGCCGGAGGATTTGGAGAAAACAATTTGCAGTCCTATAGTGCAGTTGCGGATGTTACCGCTGAAACAAACGGCTTAAAAGAAGCTGTAAAAGGTTCCGATGGAACATTCACATTCAAGGCCAGAACAAACGGTACAGGTTCCGGACTTAAAGATCAGGCACTCCAGACAGCATCCAATGTTACCGCAACAGTAAAAGAAGCCAGCGGAAGTTACGGCGAATTCTTAAGAGTAGATATTACAGGTGACGGATATGGTACTCTTGGTGCTAAAATGTATGCTGTAAAATGGGATTACTACGGAAATGGTGATAAAGTTCTGGCATCTTACGGAACAAAATTCGCAGCAGATAACTGGATGCACAAAGTAATGGGAATCCAGCTTGGTCTGACAGATTCCTACCGCTGCCAGCTTCCAAAAGGAACAGATGGAACCGGCAAATGGAAAATCACCGTATATGCAATGGGATATGCAGATACTGTATTTGAAGTTAATGCAACAGATGCAAACATTGTAAAACCGGAAGCAGGAGAAGCGGATACAACAGCATTAAAAGCAGCAGTAGAAAAAGCAGAAGCATTAAAAGAGACAGATTACACAGCAGATTCCTGGAAGGCAATGCAGTTAGAACTTCAGGAAGCAAAGGATCTTCTTGCAAAAGAAAAGCCAACTCAGGCAGAGGTTGATGAAGCTACCACTCATCTGAACGCAGCAGTAGAGGCTCTTGTTAAAGCAGATACGAAGGTAACAGTAACTCTCAACAAGAAAACAGCCACTGTTTACAAAGGAAAAACAACTACACTGAAGGCAACTGTAACAGGAGCAGATGCACCAAAAGTTACATTTACTTCCAGCAACCCAAAAGTTGCAGCTGTAAACAAAACAACCGGTAAAGTTACTGCAAAAGCAAAAGGTAGTGCAGTCATCACAGCTAAATGCGGAGATGTAAAGGTAACCTGCAAAGTAACAGTTAAAAATCCAACTCTTACACTGAACAAAACATCTGCATCTGTAAAAGTCGGCAAAACAACTAAGATTACAGCAAAAGCAGCTCCATCAGGAAAAGTTACATACAAATCCGGCAACAAGAAAATTGCTACAGTATCATCCAATGGTACAATTAAAGGTATCAAAAAAGGTACTGCCAAGATTACAGTAACATGCAATGGCGTAACCAAAACAGTTAAAGTAACTGTAAAATAATCTGACCGTACTGAAGTCAGGCTGATATTTGCAGTCGGATTCGCAGACAAAAGAAAAGAAATCCTGTATCCCACAGAAAGGGCAGGATTTCTTTTCGGCTGTAAAACTTTATACTGTTATTACAGTAATCACTTGAATATGATTACCTGAAACAAACTATTGAAGAAGGAGGAATTTATGGACAAAAATAATGAGCAGAAAAATAATAAGACTCCGGAAACGAAACCAAAACAGGACAGTTTCCGTCCATGGTTAAAGCTTATTCCTGCGGCAGCAGTTTTTGCTGCAGTCTGTGTAACCTGTTATCAGGCAAATAAAAGTCCTGTGGAAATCGCATCAGTTTCCGATAATAATATTATGTCTACTGGCGAGATTAAAGAATTGATTTCGCACGGAACTGCAGGTAAGGATTTTGATTCAGAGGACTCTTCTGAAACCAATGGAACCTCAATTTCAAAAACATCAAAAAAGACAAAGAAAACAAGTAAGATTAAAACAGGAACAAAGAAAAATTCATCTACAGGTTCCTCTGCAAATGGAGGTACCGCAGGGGGTGGTGCAGGAAGCACAGTCACACCGACTACAGAAGTCCCCGCCGGTGGATATGCAGACGGTACCTATACAGGCTCCGGGACCGGTTTCGGAGGAACGATCACTGTTCAGGTAACTGTCACTGACCATAAAATTGCAGCTATCAATATTGTAGATGCATCAAGTGAAACAGCCTCCTATTTTGCAAATGCACAGGGTGTGATCAGCAAAATTCTTGCAAGCCAGTCTCCGAACGTAGATGCAGTCAGTGGTGCCACATATTCTTCAAATGGAATTATTACTGCGGTTCAGAATGCATTGTCACAGGCAATTCCATCAGGAAATCAGGCAGTTGTTACGCCAACTCCCACTCCATCACCGAAACCTACTAAGAAACCTTCTCCAACAAAGGCGCCGGGAGAAGAGCAGATTTACAAAGACGGAACCTATACAGGAACCGGAAAAGGATACAGTGGAACAATTACGCTGACAGCTAAGATTAAAAAGGGTGTAATCAAGTCTCTGGAAGCAGAGCATACAGATACGCCTATGTTCTTTAAGAAAGCATGGGATATCCTGGAAAATGAGATCATTCAGAATCAGTCTGTCGATGGCATTGATACTGTCAGCGGTGCAACTTACTCTTCAAAGGGTATCATAAACGCAATGAAAGATATTCAGAAGCAGGCAGAAAAAGGCACCACAAAAGTGACACCAACTCCAACACCAGAAGTAACAGTTACGCCAATTCCTGAGGCAACCCCAACCCCGACACCGGAAGAAACTCCGACTCCAGAAGTTACTCCAACACCAGAGGAAACACCAGCTCCCACACCAACACCGGAAGAGACTCCGGAGCCTACGCCGGAACCTACAGGACCATATATTGACGGAACTTATACAGGCTCAAGCTACGGATACAGTGGAAGAGTAAATGTAACAGTAACGATTCAGGGCGGTCAGATTGCATCTATTGAACAGAGTAACAGTGATTCACCTGAGTACTTTGATTATGCATGGGAAACTATTTATCCTCAGATTATGGGAAATCAGTCAGCAGACGGAATTGATGCTGCAAGCGGTGCCACTTATTCTTCAGAGGGAATCCTTGGAGCAATTCAGAAAGCTCTTGCCCAGGCATTGGCATAAAATTATTGTAAGAGAAAAAATCATATGCTCTGGCTATTTCTAACTTATAACGTAAAAATGGAGGACAACAATATGATTAAAACAACTGTAAAAGTAGACGGTATGATGTGCGGAATGTGCGAATCTCACGTAAACGATGCAGTGAGAAAAGTCTTTCAGGTAGATAAAGTTACTTCTTCTCACAGCAAAGGGGAAACTGTGATCATTTCAGAGAAACCTGTAGACGAAGCAAAGCTAAAAACAGCCATCAGCGCAACAGGATATGAAGTAAAAGGTATCAGTTCACAACCTTATGAAAAAAAGAAAGGTTTGTTTTCATTTTTTCATAAATAATGAACATGTTCAGTAGATATCATTAAATCATAAACCTATTAAAAAACCAGGCAGAAACTTTGCAGATTATACTGCAGTTTTTGCCTGGCTTTCTCTGTGCCAACAAGTTGATTTCTCGACAAATCTCGAATAATGGCGTTAAAAAGTCTGAAAAATTCCCAAAAATTAGTTGCTTAATTTGTACAAAATATGGTAGACTATTTGTAGTTAAGAAGTGACAGAAATTTACAATTACTTAACCGAATCAGGTGAGACAAATGACTCTATCTGCCTGATTAATCAGGAGACGAAGAATGAAAAGAAAAATAGAACTTGTCTGCTGGATTTTATTTACCTTATGTTCCGGTATTTGCTTCTTTATCAATTTTATGAGCAAACCGCCTGTAGACGATACACATAGATTTACCTTATATATGATTGGTGCTGCAACAGTATCTTTACTTTATCCGGGAACTATGTTTATCCTTGGACTGAGAAACAGTTATCTGTATGATAAATTGAATAAACTTGCTGAAGAAAAAGGCGAGACGGAAAATGCCAAATCTGCACAGATTTCCAAACCATCCGTATCAGGATATACAATCCCTGATATGAAAACCCTTGTCAGTGCTCTGATCTCTGATAAGAAACTTACAGAGGAAGAGAAAGAATTTTTATTAGAATACATTAAGAAGAAATGATGTGATGTTTTAAATGGAACTATTAGTCTGTATGTCCATTTCAGGAAGCATTCCTGTTGTGATCTGTTTGCTTTTATATGTGATTCAGTGTGAAAATTATAATTATATTCTTGGAAGAAGATTACTACTGACAGGTGTGTTCTTTTATCTGGTACCTGTGCAGTTGGTTAAATATTTGCTTCCAAAAGATGCACTTCCAGAAACAATGTTAATTGGTAAAAAAGCTGATTCCTATCTTTCAGGTTCTCTGGCTTTCTGGAGTGAAAAGCAGGGTGATTACATATGGATACCTCAATGGTTTAATCTATTTGCCAGGATCTGGCTAGCAGGAATTATTATCTTCGCAATCTATGAGATTATTAAATACTGGAGAGGAGCACATTCTATCCGGAACTATATCTTTGAAAAGATTGAAGATCCAGAAGATAATCTCACCTATTATCTGATTCCAGATGAGATCTGTGGTCCATGTACCATTGGATTTTTCCGTCAGAAGATTGTGTTTCCAGAGAGTTTTCCTCTGCATCCTGATTTTATTATGGTATATAAGCATGAACATACACATTTGAAAAATCATGACAATTTAGTAAAACTTTTATGCCTTTTCGTTCTGTGTTTACATTGGATGAATCC
>ERZ773164.2622-NODE-2622-length-14228-cov-4.624145_pt1 | contig 14228 bp, 18 predicted proteins | sample MGYA00511917_ERZ773164 | MGnify/ENA primary metagenome ERZ773164 (study PRJEB29015, sample SAMEA2737847) | human gut metagenome | biome: human gut; feature: human-associated habitat; material: faeces | place: China | collected 2012 ...
CCCTTTTTTAATACTAAAATTGGGGGAATCGAATCAATGTAAAATATGTGTTTTAATTGCGGTGGTAGGAAATATTACCACTGCTTTTTATTTTGCATGAGAGGAGGTGAACAGAATGACATGGACTGATTTTAAAGAATATAGTTCGGACGTACAATTACAGATTGGTCAGAGAATTCAAAAGTTGAGAATAGATAAAAAGATTGCCGCTGTTGATTTAGCAGCTGTGCTAGATATCCAGAGTAATCAGATGTCTAGGATTGAGAATGGACGTGCAAATTGTACTGTGCCTCAGTTATATGTGATTAGTCAGATTCTAGGTTGTTCTGTTGATTACCTCCTGTTTGGGAAGCAGTGCTTGACTATTTCACAGGAGCAGGCGGATTCCATTAAGGTCTTAATAGAAACATTTACAAAATAGTCTTTTAAAGACTACAAACAATGAAAAGATAGGCTTTATAGGCAAATCATAAAAAGTGAAAGTATTCTATCATAATCATGTGCTAAGGAACAGCACACCACGAGAGTGGAGGCGCCAAAACTCTCCAATACGAAATCGTAAAGGAGACAACAAAATGAATAAAAGAGATTTTAACGTAGTAGGAAACGAAGGTACAGATAATCAGGAGCTTGCAAAGGGTATTGCATTTGTAAAGTCACGCAGAGCAGAACTTAATGTAGTCCAGATGGTCGAGAATATGCGTGATCAGGCAATGCCTAATGGAGTAATAATCAATGATGCGTATTGTGATCGTTCAATGACAAGGGACTATGACAGAGAAGGTCTGAATGCTTTCTTTGCAACACTTAAAGAGGAAGACTTTGAGGTTGTAGTAGTCAGAAGCCTGAATGAGATCACAGATGACATTTATGATTTGGAAGAATTTGTTAAGACCATCACAGATATGGGCATATGGCTCTATTCTCTTGAAGTCGGTCCGGTGCCAATTATTGTATCTCATGCAGAGGATTTTGGATGCTAACGGAGTCCTTTGGTAGAGCGACAACAGAAAATCATTCCGGTCGGGACAAACAAGTCTCGGCTGTGAAGGATTGCAGATTTACACAGACTGCATTCGGAACAGTTGTACATGATTCAAGTGGGAAGTGGCTTGGTCAGTACGAGACAGAAGATGCAGCTGTAGAGATGATTAGGGAAATGGCACAGGACATTGGAGGGTACGACGATGAAATATGAAGGATATAAAATTGGTCCGGTGATTCGTGATATCCGTAAGGACAAAGGACTTCTCATTGAAGAGGTTGCTGCTAAAACTGGAATAAGTGTTTCGACACTTGGACAGGTGGAGCAAGGAGGAAGAAACTTGAGCATGAAAAATTTGTATATGCTTATGGAAGTTTATGAAACAGACGCAAATAGCTTACTTGCAATAGACTGTACACCGGATTCATTAGATTCGAGGCTAAAGCGGTTACCTGCAGATAAGCAGGATTATTTGAAAAAGACATTTGATTTTATGATAGAGCAGGCTTTGAAGTCAGCATAGGAGGCAGAGAATGAGAAGAAAGATTAAAAAGATGGATTGCATAGAATATCTTTCAGTGCAGGCTCCATTGGAAAAAGTAAATATGCTTGAAGACAAGCAGAGCAAATATATACATGAATTTGTAAAGAGAAAAGAATATTCAATCGTGGGAAAGATAAGACGCAATGGCTTTTCGCAGAGAGATGTTGATCGCCAGTGGAATCAGATTGTGAATATGATCCGCAAAAAGCAAATCAGTGGAGTAGTTGTTGCGAATATGGCAGCTATATCCAGCAGTGTTGCGGATGCTTATTTTAAGGTAGGACTGGTTATTGAAGCAGGCGGCATTGTGGTGACTGTAGATGAGGGCAGATTGGATATGCACATCAAGAAGGGAGCATAGATATGAGCAGACGAACAGAAAAAAGAAAGTATGGTAAATATAATAAATTTGATGTCGTGTATGCAGATTTTGGAAAAAATCCACATGGCATCCAGGGAGGAATCAGACCAGGAATAATTATTTCATGTGATGCAAGTAATCATGATGGTGCACCGCAGGTGTCAGTAGTCCCTTTGAGCAGTAAGTTAAAGGATATTCCGGTACATGTGATTTTAAATCCGAAGGATGTGAGTGGATTTGGATTAAGTAAGATCTCTGATTTTATGCCTGAAGATGCACAGACAATTTCAAAAGGCTGCATTAGAGCAAAAAGTGGAACTGTCATTGAGGATTCCGGCGTGAGAGAAGAAATAGACAGAGCATTGATACGACAGTTTGATCTGTTACCTGTAGCTCGCAAAATGGTAATGGAGGAGTTAGCAAATGGACAGCAGAACTAAAAAGACTAATAATAAAAGATTTGTCAGATATTCAGAAGGAGCAGAGATGTATTCAATGAGTGTGTCAAAGTTTATGCAGTTAGCGAAGGATGCAAAGGCATGTTATAAAGTGAATCAGCTGGTGTTGGTTAATCTGGATATTATTGATGAATATCTGGAGACTTTCCATATTGTAGATGACGAGTTTTATAAGTAATTATGAGAAATGACGCATTAATATAGAAGAAATACAAACAAGTATGGAGAAAAATGAGCCAAGAGAGAAAAAATGTATTGACTTTCGGTCAGACCAAAAGTATAATATGACTAAGATATGAAGGAGGCATACAGATGGCTAGAACTGGAAGACCAAAAGCAGATAAACCTTTTGATCATAAGGTAACTGTTAAATTCAAAGAAGAGGAATACCAGATAATGGTTGAGTATGCTGAGACTCATAATCTATCCATTTCGCAATTGATTAGAATGGGTGTTGAATTACAAATGAAGCAGCAGGCTAATCAGTAGAACAGGCTCTTTTCTCCGGAAAGGAGAGAATAATGGCTTGTAGAAAAGATGGTAAAGGCAGAGTATTAAGAAAGGGTGAGGGTTACAGAAAAGGCGACGGAAGATACTCATATGTATATATTGATCCATTAGGCAAGAAAAGAACCATTTATGCAAAGTCTTTGGTAAAGCTTCGAGAAAGAGAAGAACAGTTACAAAAAGACCAGTTGGATGGACTTGATATCTATGTCGCAGGAAAGGCTGATATAAACTTTTTGTTTGACAGGTACATATCAACTAAAACAGAATTGCGCAGCACTACTTACAGTAATTATTTGTATACATGGAATCATTTTATTCGTGATACATTTGGCAAGAAGAAAGTAAGAGATGTGAAATACTCAGACGTGTTATTCTTTTATACAGACTTGATTAATAATCAGGGATTACAGATTAATACGCTTGAGACAATTAACACAGTACTAAGACCTACATTTCAACTTGCTGTCAGAGATGATATCATAAGGAAGAATCCGGTAGACGGAGCATACTGTGAAGTAAAAAAGCGTAATGGTGGTGCCAGAAAAACAAGGCGAGCGTTGACTGTGGATCAGCAGAGAAAATTCATGGAGTATGTAGCAAAGAATCCGTTCTTTTATCACTGGTATCCATTTTTTGTATTTTTGTTAGGAACTGGATGCAGAATAGGAGAAGCAATCGGAATACGCTGGGATGATATTGATTTGGAGAATCGAATCATTGATATCAATCATAGCTTAACCTATTACCAGAGAGCGGATGATTCATATAAATGTGAGTTTAGAGTATCTTTGCCAAAGACGGAAGCTGGTAATCGTAGAATACCTATGATGCAGCAGGTATATGATGTGCTTCAGGAAGAATATGAGAGACAGAAGCAGGAAGGCTTTTGTGTTGAGAATGTGGATGGGATGACCAATTTTGTATTTACAAACCGATTTGGGATGCCACATAACCCAGCAGCAGTAAACCGGGCAATCAAGAGAATTGTGGATACACATAATTCAGAAGAAGAGGTAACTGCTAAAAAGGAGAAGAGAGAACCTGTTATGATTCCAAGATTCTCCTGCCATATCTTTAGACATACGTTTGCATCAAGATTTTGCGAGAATGAAACCAACATCAAAGTAATTCAAGAGGTAATGGGACATGCTGATGTATCAACTACCATGAACATATATGCAGAAGCAAACCCAGATGTTACCAAATCAGTAATTGAGAAATTATCAAAAAATATGGATATTTTTTAGAAAAGAGTCCTGCGATTGAACTCTTTGAAGATTGAAAATATACCTATTCATACTGAGATAAATATGCTATACTCATCTAGTATTGTAGTGTTTGACACGACAGTACATGTCTTAAAATAAAAAGACGTATTTTAAGGCGAATGACATCTTTTGGACGCACAAAAGTCAAAAAAACGTCCAAGAGTGACCAAGTATATAGAATCCGGGAAAGCCCATTTTCCAAGGGTTTGCAAGGATATACAAGAGTTAGCTTAGCAATCAAAAAAATTCCCGACAATGAAGAGCTTAGACAGCCCTGTTAAGGAAAATAAGGAAGCTAAGAGTAATGAAACAGAAAATTGCGGTCATAATGCGACTGTTGAAGAAAAGATTGATTTTTCAAATGTAAAGATTGAACCTTTATCTGAAGAAGAAGTTGATTTTGAAACATTTAGCAAGTCAGACTTTAGAGCAGTTAAGGTTAAAGAGTGTGTTGCAGTACCAAAGAGCAAAAAACTTTTACAGTTTACACTTGATGATGGCACAGGCGTAGATAGAACAATCCTTTCTGGTATTCATGCATATTATGAACCAGAAGAATTAGTTGGAAAGACATTGATTGCAATCACAAATCTCCCACCAAGAAAAATGATGGGAATTGAATCTTGTGGTATGCTTCTCAGTGCAGTACACGAAGAAGAAGGCGAAGAAAAGCTTCATCTCCTTATGGTAGATGACCACATTCCGGCAGGTGCAAAGCTCTACTAAGAAGTACCGTTTTACCCTACAAAACGGGATGTACTTCATTTGTGAAAAAGCTCTGAAAATACACAAATACACCAAATTTACACCAAATGGTGCTTGAAACGGTGCAGAGCCTTAAAAATCGCATAATTTTCAAAATATATGGGCAGTTCCATTGTGGAATTGCCCATTTTCAAAAGTATGATGAAAATCTAAAATGGAATTTGAAAGAGTGGCTAATTATGAAGATTCTGGAAATCAAAGAAAATAAAAAACAATTCCTTTCATTACTGCTATTGGCAGATGAACAGGAAAATATGATAGACCGCTATCTTGAAAGAGGCACTATGTATGTGCTTGACGATAACGGCGTGAAAGCTGAATGTGTTGTTACGGATGAGGGCAACGGTATTCTTGAAATAAAGAATATTGCGACCGTTCCAGAATATCAAGGTAAAGGCTATGCCAAAGCCTTGATAAATTTTATTGTTAAAGAGTATGCCGACAAATATTCCGTTTTACAGGTCGGAACGGGCGACAGTCCTCTGACAGTTCCATTCTATGAAAAGTGCGGTTTTGTTCGTTCTCATATCATACCGAACTTTTTTACAGATAATTACGACCACCCGATATTTGAATGTGACGTCAGGTTGGTGGATATGGTGATTTTTCAAAGAAACCTAAGAATGTTTGAAAAATTTGGATATGATGAAGTATTCGGCAGAAGTGAAGTTACAGAATTGCTGGATTTAAAAAATTCGAGTGCGTCAAAACTTCTTTCAAATTTAGTGCAGGCAGATATTATTGAACCGGTATCTGGATACGGAAAAGGAAGATATAAGTTTAAAAGTTGATGTGGATATGCAGGAAAATGAATAGTTTAGGCTTGAGATTCTTTAAATTAAAAAATAACTCGAAAACTTAATTTTTAACATACGATAAGTTAAAACGAAATAAATTGAGTTAAAAGGAGAGCAAGAGATGTGCGTACAAGCGTGTTCGGAATTTATGTAAAATATTTCCTCAGATTGTCGACACGGTGTGTGGACAATTCGAGAACCGCTTGTCTTGGTCGTATTAGAGTAATATGAGTCCGCTTTGTGAAAAAGTAATCAGAAAAACGGAGGATAAGTCTATGACAGATAACACGAACAAAGACTTTTGGGAAAGAATGGCAAAAATATACACTGCTTTTATGGCGAAAAATGATGCCGCCTACGGAGAAATCAGCAAATTGTTAGAACCATATATAGACAGTGAGAAGTCTGTCTTGGAATTGGCTTGCGGAACGGGACAGATTACCTTTTTAATGGCAGGAAAATCCGGCTCTTGGGAAGCAACAGATTACTCGGAAAATATGATAATAGAAGCTGAAAAACGCAATCAAGGCGAACACAAATGTGAACAGCTCCGCTTTTGTGTGCAGGACGCAACGAATTTGACTTATGAAGATGAAAAATTTGATGTTGTCGTGATTGCCAATGCTTTACATATCATGCCACAACCAGAGAAAGCATTAAAAGAAATACACAGAGTTCTGAAAAAAGACGGAATTTTGTTCGCACCCACATTTGTATATAAAAAAGGGTATTCGAAATTTCTGATATGGCTTATGGAAAAAGCCGGGTTTAAAACCTATCATAAATGGCAAAGTAAGGAACTGAAAGAATATGTCGGTAACAGAGGCTTTCAAGTTGCTGGAGCGACATTGATAAAAGGCAAACCGCTTTTGGAATGTGTTTTGATTGGGAAAAAGGAGTGATAGCATGAGAATATTGATTATCGGTGCAGGTGTGTTGGGTTCAAATCTGGCACATTCTATGCGAAAAGGAAATGACATAACCATTCTTGCAAGAGGCAGAACCTACCAAAATTTAAAAAACGGCGGACTTGTAATCAAACACAAGCTCGGAAAGAAAACAACAGACTGTTTCACTGTTATAGACAAACTTCAAGCAGACGATATTTATGATGCTATTTTTGTTGTATCCAGATTTTCATCTTTAGACAGCATTGTTCCAATGATAAAACGCAACAAAAGCAAAAATATCGTGTTTGTAGGTAACAATATGACCGTTGAGAAATATGAAAATTTGGAGAATAAAAATGTATTGTTTGCATTTTTTAGTGCGGCAGGCAAAAAGTATGACGGCTACATAAATTCCATATGCCTAAATAAAATTGAAATCGGACGGACAGACGGCAAGGATTATAGTGATAAATTTATAACTTCTATATTTGCAGACACGAAAATAAAAGTGACGATAGATAATAAAATGAATGATTATTTGAAAACGCACGCTTGTGCTGTTCTTCCGCTTGTGTTTGCAAGCTATAAAGCAAATGGTAATTTAAAGTTGTTGAAAAAAAATAAAGCGTACTCGTTAGAAATTATGGACGCAATCATCGAAGGCTATGATGTGCTGAAAAAAGCAGGCTATGAAATATTGCCCAAAGGGGAATACGAAACCTGTGTAAATAAAAAGAAATTCTGTGCTTGGATGTATAGATTCATGTTTTCTAATTTTATTGGCAAGCTGTGCATATCTGACCACGCAATGAGTGCAAGGGAAGAATTTATGCTGTTGTACAGTGAATTTGAAAAGTTAAAGAATAAAATCGGAATTAAAACCGAAACATATGATAAGCTGAAAGTGGATTTTTTGCATTATACGAGAGGAGAACGCTTATGAAGTACCATATTGAAAAGAACACCGTGCAGGAAACATTGATTATTCCGCTTTACGGAAGAAAGAAATGCACAGAAAAATTCCCTCAACTTTTTAAAGATGAAACGGCTGTACGCTTAATCGAACAAATCGATTATGATTTTTCGGAAGTTGAGAAAAAGGGCGACAGTACGATACAGGAATTTGGCTTTTTGGAGATTGCTATACGCCAAAACGATTTAGCGTATGAAGTTAAGGAATACTTAAAAAGTCATCCAAATGCCGCAGTTGTAAATTTGGGTTGCGGTTTGGATAACACGGGAAGAAATTGCGATAACGGGACTTGCCGCATTTATAATATTGATTTTCCCGATGTTATAGAAGTCAGAAACAGCTTGCTCCCTGTCGGAGAGCGTGAAAAAAACATTGCCGCCGATTTGAAAGATGTTTCGTGGTTTGATGAAATTGACGCTACAGGCGGAGTGGTTTTCTTTGCTTCCGGAGTATTTTATTATTTTCTTACGGAAGATGTAAAAACCTTGTTTTTGGAAATGGCTGAGCATTTTTCACAAGGTTGTATTGTGTTTGATACCTGTGGCAAGACAGGTGCCAAGATGATATCAAAAACATGGCTGAAAGAAGCGAATATTAAGGATGTAGACGCATATTTTTCCGTTGGAGACGCTCAAAAGGAGATTGCCCCTTGGTCAGACAAATTTCAGGTGTCAAGTAAGGGATATATGCTCGGTTATCAAAGTTTGAATGTGCCGTCGGTCAAAAAAATATATCGCATATTGGCAAAAGTCGGCGACAATATGATGAAAATGAAGATTGTGAGAATTGATTTCGAATAATACGGAGGAATGATTTTATGTTTAGAATGATGAGAAGAATCAAACAACAGGTATCCGATGACGAGTGCAAAAGAGGCTTGACAAGGGAATATAACACTGTTATACTAATGGCGATATAACAGTGTTACATAGAGGTGTAAAAATGGCAAATGAAGAGTCTGCAACATTACAAAACATATTGGCGGCAGGTAAAGAGGAGTTTCTTGAAAAAGGTTTTAAATCTGCTTCACTTCGCAATATCGTCAAAACGGCAGGAGTTACGACAGGTGCGTTTTATGGTTATTTTTCCGGCAAGGAGGCACTTTTTGCCGCTCTTGTTGAAGAACATGCAACGGCTATAATGAACATATTTATGTCTGCTCAGGAAGATTTTGAAATGCTTGACGAAAAAGAAAAGGCAAATCATATGGGCATTGAAAGCAGAAAGAGCATTAACTCTATAATTGATTATATTTACGAGCATTTTGACGAATTTAAATTGATTATTTGCAAAAGCGAGGGTACCTGTTATGAAAATTTTGTACATAATATGGTTGAAATAGAGGTAGCGGAAACTTTTGAATTTATAAAGATTTTAAAAAAGCAAGGCTATGATATTCCCGATATGGAAAAAGAAGTTTGCCATATGATTGCCAGCGGAATGTTTACAGGTATATTTGAACTGATTGAACATGATATGAAAAAAGAAAATGCAAAAAAATATGCGTCTGCATTTTTGGATTTTTACATCGCAGGTTGGTCGAAAATTTTAGGGGTTTAAAAACCCTTTAATTTTTATATAGTGGTTAGTATAGACTAACCAAAAATAAAATGATTTGGAGGAATCAAATTGAAAGAAAAAAAGGAATCAAGTTTTTCAAGACTGATGGGATTTGCGGAAAATTATAAAAGTTTTACTTATATTTCGCTGGTGCTCAGTACCGTAAGCAGTGTGCTTGCGCTTTTTCCGTTCTATTACATATGGAAAATAATCAAAGAAGTGCTTGACGTTATGCCGAATTTTCAAAACGCAACGGGAATTGTTAAAAACGGTGTATTTGCCGTTATATTTGCACTTTTATCTATGCTCATTTATATTGCGGCTTTGCTCTGCTCTCATACGAGCGCATTTAGGGTACAGGCAAATATGCGAAAACAAATGATGCACAAGATAGTGACTTTGCCGCTCGGCGAAATTGAAAAAATCGGCAGCGGTAAGCTCCGCAAAACAGTAAACGATTGTTCAGCCGCAACCGAAACATATCTTGCTCATCAGCTTCCCGATATGGCAGGCTCAATAGTTACACCAATCGGACTTTTGGTATTCTTAATTGCGTTTGATTGGCGATTTGGCTTAATTTCACTTATTCCGGTTGTACTCTCGTTTGTGATAATGACGGTGTTTATGACGGGAAAAACTCTCCAAACAAAAATGGAGGAGTATCAAAATGCACTTGACAATATGTCTAACGAAGCCGTTGAGTATGTAAGAGGTATTCCTGTTGTTAAAGCGTTTGGTCAAAGCGTGTTCAGCTTCAGAAAGTTTAAAAAGTCGATTGATTCATACAGCGAATGGGCAATTGATTATACCAAAAATTTGCGTGTTCCGATGGCAATTTTTACGACGCTTATTAACGGAATCTTCGCGTTTATTATTTTCGGCGGTTTGATTTTTGTAAGAGGCGGGGTTACAAACGAACTTATATTGAATATTCTTTTCTATATTATTATTACTCCTGTTTTAACAGTTACAATGACAAAGATAATGTTCCAAAGCGAAAACAAAATGATTGTAGAAGATGCATTTAAGCGTATCGACAGTATTATGAACATTGAACCTCTTAAAACAAGCGAAGCAAAAAGGGTTAGAGATTCAAGCGTTGAATTTAAAAATGTAAGCTACAGCTATGACGGTGAAATTAAAGCGATTGACGATGTATCGCTTGAAATCAAACCGAATCAAACAGTTGCTTTTGTCGGACCGTCCGGCGGCGGCAAAACGACGCTTGCAAATCTTATCACAAGATTTTTTGACGCACAAAGCGGCGAGGTGCTTGTTGGCGGAGCCAATGTTAAAAATATTGAAAAAGAAGAGCTTAATAATACTGTTTCATATGTTTTCCAAAACAGCAAGCTTATAAATGCAAGCATTCGTGACAATGTTCTTCTCGGGAAACCGAACGCAAGTATCGAAGAGGTTATGTCGGCTCTTGGAAAAGCGCAATGTCTTGATATTATTGACAAGTTTGATAAGGGTATCGAAACGGTTATCGGAAGCAAAGGCGTATATCTTTCCGGCGGCGAAACGCAAAGAATAGCAATCGCAAGAGCAATTCTTAAAAATTCGCCGATAGTTATTCTTGATGAAGCCACTGCTTTTGCCGACCCTGATAATGAGGTTAAAATTCAAAAAGCGCTTGATGAGCTTTCAAAGGATAAAACAGTTATTATGATTGCTCACAGGCTTTCGACGGTTAAAAATGCCGATTGTATTTTTGTACTTCAAAACGGAAAGCTTGTTGAGCAGGGAAGTGCAAAAGAGCTTAACGACAAAAACGGTCTGTTTGCTTCGATGCTCAAAAACTATTTAACATCGGTAAAATGGAAAGTTGCAAAGGAGGCTTAAAAATGATTGAAAAACTTATGCACAGATATGCGCTTTCAAGACGAGGTGCAAAAGATTTGATTAAAGGCGTAGTGGCTTGTACATTGCAAGATATTTCGTTTATGTTCCCGGTTACGCTCCTTTATTTGTTTGTTAAGGATTTGCTTGCAAACAACTTAAAAGACAAAACTTTATTTTATGTAATTGGTGCCGTTGTTTGTTTGATTGTTGTTTTTACAATAACCTTATGGCAATATAATTCAACATTCCTTGCAACATATGTTGAAACGGGAACAAGAAGAATTACACTTGCGGAGAAGCTTCGTAAAATTCCTCTCTCCTTCTTTTCAAAAAGGGATTTGGCAGATTTAACGAGTACAATTATGGCGGATTGCACATATCTTGAAACTGCTTTTTCTCACTTCATTCCGCCTTTTGCAGGCTCGATGATTTCGACGGTTATTATAGCGATAAGCTTGCTCTTTTTTAATGTGAAAATGGCAATTGCTTCCCTTTGGGTTCTTCCTGTGGCTATAATTATCGTTGTTTCTACGGCAAAGGTTCAACAAAAGCTGACGCAAAAATCAATGGATGCAAAAATGGATGCAGCAAACGGTATTCAGGAATGCATAGATACAATTGCCGATTTAAAATCAAACAATGCCGAAAAAAGATATCTTGTATCGCTTGACGACAAGATTGATAATGTTGAGAAAAGAGCTCTTAAAGGTGAATTTGGTACAGCCGTTTTTGTTTCCTGCGCACAAATGGTACTCAAGTTGGGCATTGCGACAACGGCTCTTGCAGGCTCGGCACTTCTTATTAAAGGTGAGATTGATGTGCTTACATTTTTTGTATTTTTACTTTTGGTTTCACGACTTTACGACCCGATGCAAGCCGCTCTCCAAAACCTTGCCGCAATAATCAGCACAAAGACGAATGTGGACAGAATGAATGAAATTCTTGACCATGATATGCAGTCCGGTGATTCAAAGCTTACCAACAATGGCTATGATATCACTTTTGACAATGTAAGCTTTTCCTACAACAACAACGAAAAGGTTCTTGATAATGTTTCGTTTACCGCAAAGCAAGGAGAAATTACTGCTTTGGTAGGTCCTTCCGGTGGCGGTAAAACAACTGTTTCAAGGTTGGCTGCACGATTTTGGGACGCAACAAGCGGCAATATTACAGTCGGCGGTATGAATATTTCGAATATTGAACCGGAAACGCTTTTGAGTCTTTATTCAATCGTATTTCAGGATGTTACGCTGTTTAATACTTCTGTCGCCGAAAATATTCGACTCGGCAAAAAGGACGCAACAGACGAAGAAGTTCTGGCTGCGGCAAAGCTTGCAAACTGTGATGAATTTGTTCAAAAGCTTGCAAACGGCTACGATACAGAAATCGGTGAAAACGGCTGCAATCTTTCCGGCGGTGAGCGCCAAAGAATATCTATTGCCCGTGCATTTTTGAAAAATGCGCCTATAATTCTCCTTGACGAAGCTACGGCTTCTCTTGATGTTGAAAATGAAACGCTTATTCAAACGGCGCTTTCAAGGCTTATCAAAGATAAAACCGTAATAGTTATAGCTCACAGAATGAGGACGGTAGAAAATGCAGATAAAATTGTAGTTCTCTCAGACGGAAAAATTGCCGAATGTGACACACCGGATAAGCTCATGCAAAAAGACAGTATCTTCAAGCATATGACAGAGCTCCAAACGGCAAGTCAAAATTGGACTATATAATCAGAAGGTTTGAAATTTTTAAAACCCTGAGAAGTATAATTCATTTGGGGTTTTTCTAAAATCGAAAAATCACAGCAACTGCGAGTTGCTTGTTTGAGATAATGCGTGAGACTATAATAAAGGTGTAAGGGAGGTACTGCATAATGGATACAAAACAGGTTATACTTGAACTTCGCACTCAAAAGGGAATGTCGCAGGATGAGCTTGCAGAAAAAGTTTTTGTAAGTCGTCAGGCAGTTTCACGTTGGGAAAACGGAGAAACAGTTCCGAATACGGAAACATTGAAATTGCTGTCAAAAGTATTCGATGTTTCCATAAATACACTTTTAGGCTCACCGAGAAAGCTTATTTGTCAATGCTGCGGAATGCCGCTTGAAGATGATGATATTATCGGACACAATCACGATGGTTCTTTCAACGAGGACTATTGTAAGTGGTGTTATGCCGATGGAACATATACTTACAATGATATGGACGATTTGATTGAAGTTTGTGTTAAGAATATGGTAAGCGGGAATTTCACGGAGGAACAAGCCCGTTCTTATATGAAAGAGCTGCTTCCTACTTTGGATTACTGGAAGAAATATGATGAGCTTAGTGATAACGGTCAGTTTGAAGAATTCAAGAAAAAGTTAATCAATGAAATTAACGAATTGAATGTTGACGGAATGCCAAAGGTGGAAAAACTGAATGCCCTTGTGGGAAAGTATGTGAATCTTGAGTACCGGCTTCCGAATGGGCAAGCGGCTAAGTTTTTGAATGACGCAAAGACATATCTGGGCAATCAGCTTGAATGTGAGTATGGCGACGACAGATGTTTCGGCGTTGTTGCAGATATGGATTTTATTCTTATTTGTACTTATGAAGAAGATGGTAAAAATCCGGAACTTGTATTGTATAAGAAAAGATAAGAATAGAGAAAGCGAGAAATGCCCGATATGCTCCGGTGCAAGAGTGGTTGAAGGCATTAACGATTTAAGTACATTAAAGCCGGAATTGGTTTCTGAAATGACCTTGCCTGTGTGCTAAGGGTTGAGGCAGGAAACCAAACTTTGGTCGGGGAGGTTTCTGCCTTTTGTTTTCAATAGTTACAAGGCTATGATAATACAAGAAGGTACAGGATAAAATAATCTGAAGAAAAATTGTCAGATTAATTTATGCTGCACCTTCTTTTAATTTGCACCAAAAACAAAAAATCAAGAGCAGGTAAATTTACGAATAACACTTATCTGCCACCTGCCGTCTGCCAGTGCATGAATTTTTCAAGTATCAGGAGTAAGTAAAAGTAGATTGACAGATAATATAGAAAAGCGTATTATAATAATAAGAGGTGGGATTTCCCACACAAATGCTTGCGTAGGAGGTGTTGGTAATGGAAGCAATGAAAGATTATGTTGCCCATCTGGATAACAAAAAAAGAATTACGCTCAGAGGAGCTGCTTATCAGTATTACAATGTAAAAGAATACGGAAATGGCTGCATTATTCTGGAACCTCGGGAACTGGCAGTGCCAGAGAGCATTTCAGCCAGAACTCTGGCAGA
>ERZ773164.2627-NODE-2627-length-14210-cov-3.878559_pt1 | contig 14210 bp, 10 predicted proteins | sample MGYA00511917_ERZ773164 | MGnify/ENA primary metagenome ERZ773164 (study PRJEB29015, sample SAMEA2737847) | human gut metagenome | biome: human gut; feature: human-associated habitat; material: faeces | place: China | collected 2012 ...
TTGCGGGAGCACGCAGTGCAGAGCAATTCGGTATCAGAGGGGTCAAAAGCTTTTGCCCCCAACATCATATGCATATCATTATATCAAAATTACATCAAAAATCAACTATGACTTCTAAATTTTCGCTGCCGGATGTTTGTTTTTTGATGTAATTTTGATGGTTGAGTGGAATTTTATGAATCAATGGAATGGATCAATAGAATGAATATTTTCCAAATATTGACTCCAAATTTGAAAAATGGTATGATGAAAACGTGGATAATTAAAAGAAAAGGTCATAGCAGAGTCTTCGGCTGTGACCTTTTGTAGTAACCAACCCCAAGGAGAACATCATGATAAGTTTTGACCTTGACATGACCCTCTTAGACCACCGGACGGATCAGATCACACCGAGTGCGCTGGAGGCGATTGAAAAGCTACGCCCGAAGTACAAGATTGTGCTGGCAACGGGGCGCGATATGGATAATTATTACAGTACATCGTACCGGGACATCGTCCGTCCGGATGCGATTGTACATATGAACGGGACGAAGATCACAGTGGGAGATAAGCTGCTGTTTGAGCACATCTTTGATCCGGAACTCCTGCGCCGGGTGCTGAGTTTCTGCGATGAAAAGGGATTCGGAATCGGCATGACGGTGGGGGATGAAGATTACTATATCCATCCGGAGATCATTGCGGCTAATGATATCCGCTTCTGGGGAAGCTGCGGGCGGCAGTTCCAGAATCCGTGGAAGATGCTCACGATGCCGGTCCGGACACTGGCGTTTGTCGGCAGCCGTGAACAGGTGAAGGAGATGGAACGGGAATTTCCGACCCTGAAATTGCCGATGTTTGCGAGCGGACATGGCGCGGATGTGGTCGAGAAAGGCAATTCCAAGGCGGACGGACTCCGCAGGCTGGCGGTGTATTTTGGAGAAAAAGAAGATCTCTCCGATACAGTGGCATTTGGCGACAGCATGAATGATATTGAGGTTGTGCAGGAAGCCGGCATCGGCGTGGCGATGGGAAATGCAGTGGATGCGCTTAAAAAAGTAGCCGATTACGTGACGGCACCGATCGGGGAAGATGGAATTTATAAAGCGTGCGAACACCTTCATTTATTTTAAAGAAGTTATTTTCCTATTTTACCTGTTCCCATTTTCCTATATAAATGATATAATAGCTACCAAACGGTTATTGTCCACAGGTGAGTTTCTTTGAGTAGAAATTCCATGCAGTACAATAACAAGAAATGACTTAAAAGGCGCGTGCCTGCAAGCTTTGACTAAAAGGATGAACTGCGGCTGCAGAAATCGGCAGTGCGGCAGGGAACCGGACACGCACCGGGAAAAAGAGAGGATGTAACAGATGGAACATTTAATTACTCCGGCTGGTTATAAACCGGTATTGGATTTGAGAGAAACACAGGTTGCTATCAAGGAAATCAAGGACTTTTTTCAGAGAGAACTGGCAAAACAGCTCAATCTGACCCGTGTGTCCGCACCGCTTTTTGTACTGCCGGAATCTGGTCTGAACGATAACTTAAACGGCGTAGAGCGCCCGGTATCCTTTGGGATTCTGGAGCAGAAAGATCGGAAGGCTGAGATTGTACATTCTCTCGCCAAATGGAAACGTCAGGCATTAAAAGAGTACGGATTTCAGGAAGGTGAAGGCCTTTACACCGACATGAGCGCGATTCGTCGTGATGAGGATACAGACAACATCCATTCCATTTATGTGGATCAGTGGGACTGGGAGAAGATCATCAGTAAAAAAGATCGTACCCGTGAGACACTGGAATCCATTGTCCGTTCGGTTTACAAGGCACTGAAAGTGACCGAGGACTATATGGCATATGAATATGAGTACATTGGACGTTATCTTCCGGAAAATATCACATTTGTGACGACCCAGGAACTGGAAGATATGTATCCGGATTGCACACCGAAGGAGCGCGAGTATAAGATTGCGAAGCTGCATGGTGCGGTATTTATTGAGCAGATTGGTGACAAGATGAAATCCGGTGAGAAGCACGATGGTCGTGCTCCGGACTATGATGACTGGAAATTAAACGGCGATATTCTGGTATATTATCCAGTTCTGGATATCGGACTGGAGCTTTCTTCCATGGGTATCCGTGTTGATGAGGATTCCCTGAAAGAGCAGCTGGTAAAGGCGGGATGTGAGGAACGCGCGGAGCTGCCATTCCAGAAAGCAGTTCTGGAGGGAGAGCTTCCGTATACAGTCGGCGGCGGTATCGGTCAGTCCCGTATCTGTATGTTCTTTCTGCGGAAAGCACATATCGGAGAGGTGCAGGCGTCGATCTGGCCGGACGGTGTGCGCGCAGAGGCAGAGGCTCACAACATTCATCTGCTGTAAAAATAAAATTGATGAAAAGCTGCCCGGGAAAGTGATTTTCTGCGGCAGTTTTTTGTGTAATAAGAAATTCATTAGAATTCCCTATTACACAAAAAGGCACATTCTTTTTATGTAATGGGAAGCCCATAGAATGAGAGGATAGGATATTTATATGGCGGATCATATCTATGATTTAATTATTATCGGTGCGGGACCGGCGGGATATACGGCAGCGCTGCGTGCGGCGGCGATGGGGATGGATGCAGTCCTGATCGAGAAAAAAGCGCTGGGCGGCTCATGCGTCAATACCGGCTGTATTCCTGCCAAGGCGCTTCTGCAGGCGACGGCAGTCTATCGGGATATGTTGAAAGCATTCCGGTTTGGCATCGTGGCGGAGAAGGTCAGCTTTGACTGGCGGCAGATGCAGATTTATAAAAATGAGTCCGTGGAATCATTCCGCTCAATGATTCAGGGAATGTTAGAAAAAGCGGAGGTGGAGATGATTCACGGCGATGCGCGCCTGCATGCGGATAATGTGGTGCGTGTGACGACCTCCAAAGGCGCATTGACGCTGAAAGGAAAAAATGTGATTCTGGCAACCGGTTCCAGCCCTGTGATTCCGGATATCCCGGGAATTGATCTGCCGCAGGTTATGACAAGCCGTGATATTCTGCGGATGGATGACTGGAATTTTGACTGTCTGACGGTCATCGGCGGCGGTGTCATCGGTGTGGAGATCGCGACGATCTTCGCGGCGCTCGGTTCCCGCGTAACGCTTTTGGAGCAGGCAAACCGTCTGCTGGAGTCGATGGATCCGATGATTTCCGAGCAGATGGAAGCAAATCTGCGTTCTAAGGGTATTGAAGTCCACTGCAATGTACAGGTCATGGAGATCAAGGATCGCGGCAACGACACGGTGTCGGTCAATTACCGTTGTGAGCGTGGCTGGAAGGAAAGCCCGGCGGACCGCGTGCTGGTGGCAGTCGGCAGACGCCCGAATATGTCGAAGGTTCTGGCGGACGATTGTCAGGTACAGCTGGAAAATGGGCGTCCGCTCATCAAGGGAACTTACCGCACGACGCAGGAAAATGTCTATGCGATCGGCGATACCGTGGCGCGGAAACGTCTTGCCCATGTGGCAGCGTCCCATGCGGCTTATCTGGTCGAAAACCTGGCGGGACGCGGACACCGGATGCAGCTTTCGGTCGTGCCGAACGGTATGTATGTCGTGCTTCCGGTTGTGCCGACCTGTATTTATACGGAGCCGGAGATTGCGGCGGTTGGATTTACGGAAAATGACGCCCGCCTTTATAATATGAAGATCAAGTGCGGTGTGGCATATATGACGGAAAATGGAAAAGCGCTTTTAGCGAGAAACAGCCGCGGTTTTGTGCGCCTGATTTTTGAGGCGTATACCAACACGCTGATCGGGGCGCAGATCATGTGTGCGCGTGCGACGGACATGATCGGAGAGATGGCAACGGCGATCGCCAATGGTCTTACGGCATATCAGCTCTCGACGGCGATGCGCGCGCATCCGACGTACAGTGAGGCGATCACGGAGGCGATCAAAGATGCGTTGAAAAATGGATAATAGAGAAACAACAGGAGGCAGAAAAATGGGACGTGAGGTTCGGGAGAGAATTGAACAGCTTCGCGAGAAGATGGCGGAGCGTGGAATGGACGCATATCTGATTCCAACATCGGATTTCCACGGCTCGGAATACGTGAGCGGGTATTTCAAATGCCGGAAATATATGACAGGCTTTACCGGTTCGGCGGGAACGGCGGTCATTACGATGGAGGACGCAGGTCTCTGGACGGATGGCAGATATTTTGTGCAGGCGGCAGCAGAGCTTTCCGGCAGCGGGGTGGAACTTTACCGCTCCGGTCAGGAGGGCGTGCCGACGACGCTGGAATTTTTGAAAAAACATATGCCGGAACAGGGTGTTCTGGGTTTTGACGGCAGAGTGGTCGATACGGCAGAGGGCGAGCGCATCGCGAAAGCACTGTCCGGGAAAAAGGTACGCATTTCGGAGGGTGAGGATCTGGTTGGGAGTATCTGGGATGACCGCCCGGCGCTTCCGATGAACCCGGTCTGGATTCTGGAAGAGAAGTATGCGGGAAAACCGGCGGAGGAGAAGATTGCAGATCTGCGCGGGGAGATGAAAAAGCGTCAGGCGACGGTGCATCTGCTGACGAGTCTTGATGATATCGCGTGGCTTTTAAATATCCGGGGTGATGACATTGTACATACGCCGGTTGTATTGTCCTACTTGATTGTGACAAAACAGGAATTATTCCTCTTTATTCATGAGAAGACGCTGAACGAAGAAGTACGTGCCTATCTGCATGGACTGGGCGTTCGGATCACGCCATATGAGGCGGTATACCAGATTGCATCCGCATTCCGCTATGAGCGCGTTTTATTGGAAAAGTCGAAGATCAATTACCGTCTGTTCCGGTGCCTGGATGCGAGCGTGAAAGTGATCGAGGCGATGAATCCGACGGCAGCGGCCAAAGCAGTCAAAAATCCAGTGGAACAGGAAAATATGCGCCGTGTGCATGTGCAGGACGGTCTGGTATTGACCCGTTTCCTGCGCTGGGTGAAGGAACATGCAGGCGAAAAAGGACTGGACGAGTGGACCGCAGGGGAATATCTGGATAAGCTGCGCCTGGAGCAAAAAAACTGCCTGGATATGAGCTTTACGACGATCTCTGCGTGGGGACCGAACGCGGCGATGTGCCATTATACGGCGTCTGAGACAGAGAAGAGCAGTGTGCCGAATAAGGGGCTGTATCTGGTCGATTCCGGCGGACAGTATTATGAGGGAACGACGGATGTGACGCGTACCATCGCGGTCGGACCGATCACGCAGGAAGAAAAACGCTGCTGTACGCTGGTGGCGTGTTCGATGCTGCGTCTGCTGGATGCGAAGTTTATGTATGGCTGCCGCGGTATCAACCTGGACTATATTGCGCGCGAACTCCTGTGGAGAAACGGTCTGGATTTCAACCATGGAACAGGGCATGGTGTCGGCTATCTGGGATGTGTGCATGAGCGCCCGAATTCCATCCGATGGAGGCTGCTCACATCGCCTGCTGAAAATGCGGTTCTGGAGGAAGGCATGGTTACCTCCGATGAGCCGGGGCTTTATCTGGAAGGAAAATTTGGCATCCGGACGGAGAATCTGATGCTTTGTGTGAAAGATGTGAAGAATGAATTTGGTCAGTTCATGAAATTTGAAAACCTGACCTGGGTACCGATCGATCTGGACACGATCGATGTATCGCTTATGGAAGCGCGCGACCGCGAGCTTTTGAACGCGTACCATAAGGGCGTGTATGAGAAGCTGTCTCCGTATATGATGGAGGAAGAGAAGATGTGGCTGGCAGAGGCGACGCGAGCAATTTAGAAGAGGAAAACAAGGAAGATACGGCAGTAAAACATTAAAAAAGCGGTTAAAAACCGGCATAGATAAAAGATGCCGGATATAAACTGTAAATGACCATGTAAAATAAATGCGAGGCTGCGTGTATGCGCTATCATTCGTTCGACCGTGTCCGAATCTGTGAGACAACTGGAATGCAGGACGGCTATCTGCGGATCGATGTGGTAAACAGTGAAAACAATTTTCCAATTAAGGGAGCAGAGGCTTCGATCAGCTATGGAGAATCAGGACAGACGCAGGAAGTGCTTAGAACCAATTTATCCGGGCAGACGGAGGAGATTGCGGTAGCGGCGCCTCCTGCGTTGCTTTCACTGGAAGAACAGAACCGGGAAAAGCCGTATGCGGATTATACGGTGGAAGTGCGGGCAGAGGGCTATGGGCCGGTGAAGGTAAAGGGAACGGAGGTGCTGGCGGGCGTGCTGGCAGTCCAGCCGATCCGGATGATTCCGCTTCCGGCTCAGACCGGAGCGGAGGAGAATATCCAGATTCCGGACCATACCTTATATGGTTCCTATCCGCCCAAGATTGCCGAGGATGAGGTAAAACCAGTGCAGGAGAGCGGAGAGATCGTGCTGAGCCGCGTGGTGGTGCCGCAGACGATCGTCGTGCATGACGGTGCACCGACCAATGCGTCCGCAAAAGATTACTATGTGGCATACCGGGATTATATCAAGAACGTGGCATCGAGCGAGATTTATGCGACCTGGCCGCGCAGTACAATCGTCGCTAATGTGCTGGCAATCATGTCGTTTACGTTGAACCGGGTGTATACGGAGTGGTATCGGAACCAGGGCTACGATTTTACGATTACATCCTCAACGGCATTCGATCACAAATGGATTTACGGGCGCGATATTTTTGAGCCGATCTCAGAGGTGGTGGATGACATTTTTGACAACTATCTGTCCCGCCCCGGTGTGAGGCAGCCGATTCTGACGCAGTACTGCGACGGGCGGCGGGTGTCCTGCCCGGGCTGGATGACCCAGTGGGGATCCTGCAGTCTGGGAGAACAGGGATACAGCGCGATCGAGATATTGCGGCGCTTCTATGGAAATAGTATTTACATCAACACTGCGGAACAGATATCAGGAATCCCGATCTCCTATCCGGGGGAACCGCTTAAGGTGGGGTCCAGCGGCGATAAGGTGCGGCAGCTGCAGCAGCAGCTTGATGCGGTGGCGACTGTGTATACAGCGATCCCGCGGGTTACGCCGGACGGGATCTACGGACCCGGAACGGAGGCATCCGTACGGGCGTTCCAGTCGGTGTTTGGACTTCCGCAGACGGGCGTGGTGGATTTTGCTACCTGGTACAAGATTTCTCATATCTATGTGGGGATCTCGCGGATTGCGGAGCTGAATTGAGTTGGAAATGGGATTTGCGGGAGAAGAATAACGAAAAGACATATGAATTCCTATAGGTGAAATATCTGTGAGCAGGATGCATACAGGAAACAGAGACAAAGAACATAAGAGGGGGTGGATTGGATGAAAGATACCAGACGGGAAGAGGGAGTCAGACAAACCGGGGAGACTGGCCGGGCAAATGCGATCACAGAGGGAGTGATCTGGAAACAGCTTCTGCTATTTTTCTTCCCGATTTTATTTGGAACTTTTTTTCAGCAGCTCTATAATACGGCAGATGCGGTGGTAGTAGGCCGTTTTGTCGGAAAGGAAGCGCTGGCGGCGGTCGGCGGAAGCACATCGATGCTTACGAACCTGCTGGTTGGCTTTTTTGTAGGACTTTCTTCGGGTGCGACAGTTATCATCGCCCAGTTTTACGGGGCGGGACGCGGTCAGCGGGTCAGCGAGGCAGTCCACACGGCGATTGCCTTTTCGCTGCTGTGCGGTATCCTCATGACGGTTGGCGGACTCCTTTTTTCCGACACGGCGCTTCGCCTGATGGGGACGCCGGAGGATATCATGGACAATGCAAGCGGGTATCTGCACATTTATTTTGTCGGAATCACGGCGAACCTCTTATATAATATGGGTGCCGGAATCCTGCGGGCAATCGGTGATTCCAAAAGACCGTTCTATTTCCTTGTGATCAGCTGTTTTACAAACATTGCGCTCGATCTGTTGTTTGTAGTAGGACTTCGGATGGGCGTGCGTGGCGCGGCGGTGGCGACGATTCTTTCCCAGGTGGTCAGTGCGTGTCTGGTATTGGGAACGCTGATGCGTGCGGATGGCTCGTACCGGTTTGAGATCCGGAAAACGCGGATCACACCGGTGATTCTGGTGCGGATCATCCGGATTGGGTTTCCGGCTGGACTCCAGTCGGTTATGTATTCCTTTTCCAACCTCGTGATCCAGAGCAGCGTCAATGCACTGGGAACAGACACGGTGGCGGCGTGGGCTGCATATGGAAAGATCGACAGCACTTACTGGATGATCATTAATGCGCTGGGGATCTCCATCACGACCTTTGTCGGACAAAATTACGGCGCGGGGCGGCTGGACCGTGTGAAACGCAGCGTGTACGTCTGCCTGGGAATTTCCTGTATTATCACGGTGGGGCTGAGCACGATCCTGTATCTGACGGGCGGCTATATTTATCTGTTGTTCACAACGGATGCGGAGGTAATCGCGATCGGCATGAAGATTCTTCACTTCCTGGTGCCGGCATTTGTGACATACCTCTGTATTGAGATTTATTCCGGCGCACTGCGCGGTGTGGGAGACTGCTGGATTCCGATGATTATGACGGCGCTGGGCGTGTGCGTCCTGCGGGTTGTCTGGATCCTGATCGCTGTTCCGATCCGCCCGGATATCCTGACAGTAGTATTCAGCTATCCGCTGACCTGGACGATCACAACGGTTCTCTTTAATATTTATTATTATTTTTTCAGTGCGCTGAAAAAATGGAATGTGCCGCTTTCGTGGAAGAAAAAGAGGCGGGAGCTTCATAACCTGTAAATAGTTATGCATGGTTTCGAAAATGATTGACAAAACGGGGTGGTACTGGATTTTTTTCAGAAAGTGTGATATTCTTATGTTACAAAAGATAGGTGACAGTGTTTCTTCCTGGATGGATGCCGCGCAAGCGGCAGATAAAACGGAGATTCGAAACAGAGGGCAGAGGCACTTGCCGCTGGTCAGAAAGAGAGGCAGAATTATGGGCTATGAACCAATGAATGAGTCCTGGCAGATGGCGGGGGAACGCCATGAGACACTGGGACAGTATGTGGCGAAGACATATTTATGGATGTTTGCAGGGCTTCTTGTGACATTTGGCATCGCATTAGCCGGATACGTGACGGGAGCGATTTTGTATGTATTTCAGGTTCCATATGCGACCCTCGCATTGACGGGACTGGAGCTTTTGACGGTGATCTGGCTGAGTGCCCGGATTCACAAGTTATCGGTGGGAGCGGCGAGAGGGCTGTTTCTATTCTATGCAGCTTTAAACGGCGTTGTTTTCTCGATGTATTTCCTGATCTTCGGTGTTGTGGAGATGGTGTTTGTATTTGCGGCGACCGCGCTGTTCTTCGGAATGATGGCGGGCGTCAGCCTGATCTTCAAGCTGGACTTGAGCGGAATCCGTCCATTGCTCGTTGGCGGACTGCTGTTTCTGATTCTCTTTGGTCTGCTTTCAATGTTTTTAAATCTAGGCAGCTTTGAGACAGTGCTCTGCTATGCCGGTATCGTGGTATTCTTAGGCTTTACCGCTTATGATACAACCAAGATCCGGGATAATTACCAGATTTTCTCCGCGGATCCGGAGCTGCTTCAGAAAGCATCGGTATTCTCAGCGCTGCAGCTGTATCTCGATTTTATCAACCTGTTTCTGTACATTATCCGCCTGATGAACCGGAATCGGAAATAGGAAAAAATCTTTCAGGAGAACAGAAGTTCCTTTGCAGGAATAAAGAAAAGTGGAATTTTGCGGAAAACTGAATATGCAAAAATGAAATGCCGGAACGGGGGAAAGCTTTGTTCCGGCATTATTGTGTTTTTCTGCTTGAAAATCCTGTTTTTGGCATGGACGGCTTCATTCTTTTAGCAGAAAGGGAAGCATTCTGTAATAAATTTGACAGATTTTATTTAAAGTTTCTCTATTGAAGTGGATGGGGAGTATCTGTTAAACTAGGTTATAATAGGAAATGTTCTGCTGTTGGTTACACAGTGTGTGGATGAACCATATTTGTTTCGCATATGCCCCCGCCGGATCAGGCGGGGAAATGTATATAAATGGTGAACAGACAACAGGTATAAAAGGATAATCAAGGAGGTTTTTTGGCATGAATCGGAATAGAATGAACAAAAAAAGGATGGGGCGCGCGCGTGTGCTTTCACGGGCAGCGGCTGGCATGCTGGCAGCAGCGCTGTGTTTTCAGCCGATGACAGCGCTGGCAGGACCGGCGGGAGATTCTTCTCTTACATCGTCATCCTCGAATGCGGGGCCGGGCGGCGGTTCGGGCAGCTCCAATTCGGGAAGTACAGGCAGCTCTGGCGGTTCGACTTCTGTTTCCAATGGGGGTGTGAGCGCGGTCACATCGGGGCTTGGCGTGTACCGGGTGACGGAGAATGAGGGGATCGGTGCGATTGCGCGCGGCGTGGATGTGTCTTACTGGCAGCAGAATGTAAATTGGAGCCAGGTGGCATCGGATAATGTACAGTTTGCGATGCTGGCAACCCGGTTCCGCGGTAATGTGGATCCGTTTTTCGCTATGAACGCGGCAAATGCGAGCCAGGCAGGGCTGCGACTGGGCGCGTACATTTATTCGTATGCGACTTCGGTCGAAATGGCGCAGCAGGAGGCGGATTTTGTCCTGAATCTTATCAAGGATTATCCTATCTCCTTTCCGGTTGTCTTTGATGCCGAGGATGCTAATACGCTGGGAACTCTGACGCAGTCTCAGGTCAGCGATGTGATCAACGCGTTCTGTAAGCGGATTCAGGATGCAGGATATTATCCGATGGTCTATGCAAATGAATACTGGATTGCCAATAAGATCGATATGTCGAAGATTTCGTATGATATATGGGTGGCAAAATACCAGCAGAAGTATACATATTCAAAGACCTCGATGTGGCAGGCGTCCAACACCGGTTCGGTCAAGGGCGTGAACGGCAATGTGGATATTGATTATCTGTATAAAGATTATACGCAGATCATTCCGGGCAATACCTGGCGGACGATCGCGGGGAACCGTTACTATTATCAGAACCATGTGATGCAGAAATCGGCGTGGATTAACGATGGTCAGAATTGGTACTATATGAATGCGGCGGGCAATCCGTCTAAAGGATGGCTGGAGCTTTCAGGCAAAAAGTATTATCTGGAGGCGGATGGTCATATGATTACCGGCTGGAAGACACTGGACGGCGGCTGGCGTTATTTTGATGCATCGGGCGAGCAGGCGACGGGCTGGCGTGCGGTTGATGGGAGCTGGTATTTCATGGCGGACAATGGTCTGATGCAGATGGGCTGGCTGGAGACGGGCGGCAAGAAATATTATCTGAACGCATCCGGCGCGATGCAGGCGGGCTGGCAGAACCTGGGCGGAAGCTGGTATTACTTTGACGGCTCCGGCGCCATGACGACGGGCTGGCAGGCAGTCGGCGGAAAGTGGTATTACATGAACGAGTCCGGCGTGATGCAGACCGGCTGGCTGGATCTTGGCGGTAAGAAATATTACCTGGATGCCAGCGGCGCGATGTACGCAGGTATTACGTTCGAGATGGATGGAAATACCTGGCAGGCAGCGGCAGACGGAAGCTGCACGGTAGTTCTGCCGGAGGAGAATGCGGCGGGAAATGGCGGTTCGACGGATGGACAGACTCCGACAACCGGAAGCCAGTCACCGGTGCAGCCGTCTGGTCCGGCAGGGGTATAATATAAATATGATTTGAACCAGTACCCAGATATTGGAGCTGATTCAGTTAAAAAAATGAAAAAGTAAACAAATTCGAACGGAAATAACTTGCTTTTTTGCCAACCTCATTATACAATGTTAAACAGGCAAAAAAAGGACTTGCTTATGGGATGGAGGAAAACAGCATAAGTAATCTGGCATAACATGACGTTTCAAACTGCTATATCAACTGTATGTGCAAGATAAGCTGCGGCTGTTCCGGTGCGGATTTGACGAAAGATGCGAGGCTCTTCTGGCTGCAAATTAGGAAGAGCCTCGGTATGCGTTATATCGGCAAAAGCGCAGAATCGGGATGGCGGGCACAGAAGTAGTGCGAAAGCGGGGCGTTTGTCAGCAGGAAACTGTGAAAGCAGTGGTTCGCAGGCAGGCAGCTGCGCTAAGACGCAGGCAGGGAAAGGTCGGAGAATGCAGATTCCGGATTTAGTACTGCATGGAAGCAGCGTGTTTTTACATATTGTATAATGATTATATAATCAGAACCGTCGGCGGAGTTGTAGTGCTAAAAAAGGGATGTCAGTGCGGCTGGCTGCCGGAATCATTTCCGGAAACAGGGATGAGGGCAGTGTTTGTCATCAGTCAGGCACCGGACAGCGCTTATGTGAGAATCGAATAACAAGTCAGTGGTACAGATGTTTATGTATGCATGGCTATTAAAGTCGGATTCGCATAGACGGAAGTGCATGCCATTTATGTATGCAGAGGAGATTGTACAATCCTCTGCTGCCGCAGCGTGTCAGATGGAGAATTCCCGGAGTGGATGACAAGCTCTGGAAATTTTGCAAAAACACCTGCAAACACAGATAGGTGGGAAGTATCACGGATGGCGCCATGAAAGAAACATGGATGCTGTCAGGATATGATTCACGAAGAAAGAGGGACGTCCGTCAAAGCATGGAACGATCTAATTACGAGGTGACACATTTATGAAACAGAATATGAAAAGAATGCTGCTTGTACTTTGCATGGCAGTCTGCTTTTTCGCTCTGTCCGCCTGTGGTAGCGCTTCTGAAGAAGCGGTAGAGCCGATTTCTCCGGAGATCGAGCAGACCATGAGCGATGGCGCTAAGAGCTATCTGGAGCAGTTCGCCAGCTACAGTGACGAAGATCTGGCAGCACAGCTGAAACAGGCTGAGAAGCAGAAAAACACAGTCATTGAGTCTGCAATTTCTTCCTGGACCAGTTCTAAGGACGATTTAGGCAAGATGGGTGAGATTCAGAGCGTGACCGTAGAGCGCGCCGATGATGACAGCTACACAGCAGTTGTTCAGGCTTCCTTTGAGAAGAGAAACTTGACTTTCTCCCTGACCGCTGAGGAGAGCGTAAGCAGCTACGGCGGTACTTCTCTGGTACCGACTGAGTTATCCTTTGTTGTAAACTACAGCTTCGGTGAGAAGATGGAGAAGGCAGCATTAAATACCCTGATGGGTATGGGTACCGTATTCCTGGTACTGATCTTCATCAGCTCAATTATCAGCAGCTTCAAGAAGGTTAACGAGATTGAGGCAAATGTAAAGGCTAAAAAAGCAGGAGCAGAGGCACCGGCAGCAGCACCGGCACCTGTACAGACTGCAGCACCGGCAGCAGCGCCGGCACGTACCGCAGCACCAGCAGCAGGCAATGCGGCAAACGATGGAGAACTGGTAGCAGTTATCACTGCAGCGATCGCAGCAGCAACCGGCGTACCGGCAGACAGCGTAAATATCCGCTCCATTACACGTAAATAATCATCGATAAAATCTGGAGGAATTTAAAATGAAGAATTATACTATCACCGTAAATGGTACAGCATATCAGGTAACCGTAGAAGAAGGATTTGCAGGCGCAGCAGCACCGGCTCCAGCAGCAGCTCCAGCACCGGCAGCAGCTCCGGCTCCAGCAGCAGCACCGGCAGCAGGCGGCGTAACCATCACATCCCCGATGCCAGGTAAGATCCTTGGTATTAAGGCAGCAGCTGGCACAGCTGTAAAACGTGGTCAGGTTATCCTGCTTCTGGAAGCTATGAAGATGGAGAACGAGATCGTAGCTCCTCAGGACGGTACCGTTGCCAGTGTTAATGTTGCAGTAGGCGATATGGTAGAACCGGGCGCAGTTCTTGCTACATTAAACTAATCTAATTTTTATAAAACTGGCTGAAAAAATACGGGATATGTTATTCCGTTTGGAGGAATTAATATGGAATATATAACAACTACATTGTCCAATCTTCTTCAGCAGACAGCATTCTTAAACCTGACATTTGGAAACATCGTTATGATTTTCGTAGCGCTGATTTTCCTGTATCTGGCAATCGGAAAAGGATTCGAGCCGTTACTGCTTCTTCCTATTTCCTTTGGTATGCTGCTTGTAAATATCTATCCGGATATTATGAGATCGATTGAAGACTCATCGAACGGAGTTGGTGGACTTTTACATTACTTTTATTTACTGGATGAGTGGAGTATCTTACCATCCCTCATCTTCATGGGTGTCGGTGCGATGACAGACTTCGGTCCGCTGATCGCAAACCCGAAGAGCTTCCTGCTCGGTGCAGCTGCTCA
>ERZ773164.2637-NODE-2637-length-14141-cov-55.533934_pt1 | contig 14141 bp, 9 predicted proteins | sample MGYA00511917_ERZ773164 | MGnify/ENA primary metagenome ERZ773164 (study PRJEB29015, sample SAMEA2737847) | human gut metagenome | biome: human gut; feature: human-associated habitat; material: faeces | place: China | collected 2012 ...
GCACTACTGTGCACGCGGCTACGGCGGTCAGGCGGAGCTGCTCGAGGCGGTCGGCGATAAGTACCAGCTGACCGTATACGACGGCGATTACCACACGCTGCGCTGGTTCGGTGAGGGCATCACCTACAATATTTTTCCGGACCGTTTCTGCCGTGACAAGGCGCCCGAGCAGCCGGAGGGCGAAGGCGTGATCCCGCGTGTGCTGCATCAGAACTGGGACGATATTCCGGTATACCTGCCGGATGAGCACGGCGAAATTCTCAATAACGACTTTTTCGGCGGTACGCTGCGCGGCGTATACGCCAAGCTGGATTATCTGGAGAGCCTGCACGTTACCACCATTTATTTCAATCCGATCTTTCAGGCGTATTCCAATCACCGCTACGATACCGGCGATTACAAGCGCATCGACCCGCTGCTCGGCTGTGAGGAGGACTTCCGGGCGCTGTGCAGCGAAGCCGCCAGACGCGGCATGCGCGTTGTACTGGATGGCGTATTCAATCACACCGGCTACGACAGCCGTTACTTCAACGCTCGCGGTCACTACGACAGCGTAGGCGCGTTCCAGTCCAAGGAATCGCCGTATTTCAGCTGGTTTGACTTTCACAACTGGCCGAACGAGTACGGCTCGTGGTGGGGCATCTACACGCTCCCGCAGGTCAATGAGACCGACGGCAGCTATCAGGATTACATCATCGAGGACGAGGACAGCGTGGTCCGCCGCTGGCTGCGGCTGGGCGCGTCCGGCTGGCGTCTGGATGTCGCTGACGAGCTGCCGGACAGCTTCATCCAGAAGCTGAACGCGGCAGCCCGCAGGGAGAAATCCGATGCGCTCATCATCGGTGAGGTGTGGGAGGATGCGTCCAATAAAATCGCGTACTCCGAGCGCCGACGCTATTTCCAGGGCGGCGAACTGGATTCGGTTATGAACTACCCGCTGCGAGACGCTATTTTCGGCTTTTTGAACGGCGGCACGGCCGAGCATTTCGCGGAGAGCATGGAGTGCATCCGCGAGAACTACCCGCGGGACGTGTTCTACAACCTGATGAACGTTGTAGGTACGCATGACACCGCGCGTGCGCTCACCCTTCTCGGCGTAACCGAGAACGAGTGGAAGATGGACAGAAACGGCCGCGCACACTATCAGCTGCCGCCGGACCGTCTGGAAATCGCCTTGCGCCGCCTGCGGATGGCGGCAGTCATCCAGTTCACTATGCCGGGTTCTCCGACCATTTACTACGGTGATGAGGCAGGTCAGCAGGGCTTCGAGGACCCGTTCAACCGCCGGACCTACCCGTGGGGACACGAAAACCAGGAGCTGCTTGCGTTCTACCGCAAGCTGTGCGAAATCCGTGCCGAGGAACAGACGCTTGCGGACGGCGACCTGCAGTTCAGCGACACGACAGCCGGCGCACTGCTGCGCTATGAGCGCACGAGCGGTGACTCGCGTCTGGTGATCGCGGTCAACCGCGGACACCAGTATGTGGAAACAAAAATTGATGCGCTGTATGCGCTCGACCTGCTCAGCGGCGAGGGCTTCGCGTACGCCGATCCGGACGGTCTGATCGTATCCGTCCCGCCGGAGACCGCCTATATCCTGCGCTGTGTAAATGCAGCTGATTAAGGAGGATTTTCTATGGATATGACAGAAAAACAGCTTTCCAGCGAATATAAGTTCAGAGGCAGGATCATGACCGCTCGTGTGGACGAGGTATCGCTGCCGAACGGCAAGACCGCGCCGCGAGAGGTCTGTGAGCACGTCGGCGGTGTCGGCGTGCTGCCGATCGACAAGGACGGCAACGTTATTCTTGTGCGGCAGTTCCGCTATGCGTTCGATACTGAGCTGCTCGAAATGCCCGCCGGCAAGATGGATCACGGTCCGGAGGACGCCGAGGAATGCGGCATCCGCGAGCTGAAGGAGGAGACCGGCTGTACTGCCGGACGCATCGTGCCGCTCGGCGCGATCTATCCGTCTCCCGGCTTTCTGACCGAGGTGACCTATCTGTTTGCCGCGCTTGACCTGACCGAGGGCGAAATGCAGCCGGATGAGGACGAATTTGTCGAGGTCGTGCGCCTGCCGATCGCAGAGGTAGAAAAAATGATCGAGCGGGATGAGATCCGCGATGCAAAAACGGTGGCGGCTATGTATAGAGCAAAGCTGAAGAATCTTTACTAAGATAAGAGTGGAGATTGGAGAGTGCAGAGGAGGAAAGGGTTTGGATAAGAAAAAAATCCTTGTGGTTGAGGACGAAAAGGCCATTTCAGACATTCTGGTATTCAATTTACAGCGTGAGGGCTACGACACACTTGCGGCGTATGACGGCGCAGAAGGTCTGCGCTGCGCGCTTGAGGAAGCACCCGACCTGATTCTGCTGGATGTCATGCTGCCCGAGATGGACGGCTTTGAGGGCAACAACGGCGTCATCATCCTCGCCGCCACGAACCGCCCCGAATCCCTCGACCCCGCGCTCACGCGCCCCGGCCGTTTCGACCGCCGCGTGCCGGTCGAGCTGCCCGACCTCAAGGGACGCGAGGCTATCTTACAGGTCCACGCCAAGAAGATCAAGGTCGCCGAGGACGTTGACTTCAACAAGATCGCGCGCATGGCCTCCGGCGCTTCCGGCGCGGAGCTTGCCAACATTGTGAACGAAGCGGCGCTGCGCGCCGTGCGCGACGGCCGCCGCTTTGCCACGCAGGCAGACCTTGAGGAAAGCATCGAGGTGGTCATTGCCGGCTACCAGAAGAAGAACTCCATCCTCACCGACAAGGAAAAGTGCATCGTGGCCTACCATGAGATCGGCCACGCACTGGTGGCGGCGCTTCAGAATCACTCCGCACCCGTGCAGAAGATCACCATCATCCCCCGCACCTCGGGCGCACTGGGCTACACCATGCAGGTCGAAGAGGGCAACCACTACCTGATGACCAAGGAAGAGCTGGAAAATAAGATCGCCACCCTCACCGGCGGACGTGCTGCCGAGGAAGTGGTGTTCGGCTCCATCACCACCGGCGCGTCCAACGACATTGAGCAGGCCACCAAGCTTGCCCGCGCCATGCTCACCCGTTACGGCATGAGCAAAGAGTTCGACATGGTGGCCCTGGAGACGGTGAATAACCAGTATCTGGGCGGCGACACCTCGCTGGCCTGCTCGGCCCAGACCCAGCGGGAGATCGACCAGCGGGTCGTGGAGCTGGTAAAGGCCCAGCACGAAAAGGCCGTCAAGATCCTCACCGACAATCGTGCAAAGCTCGACGAGCTGGCGAAGTACCTTTATGAAAAGGAGACCATCACCGGCGACGAGTTCATGGCCATCCTCGAAGAAAAAGCATCGGATGAAAAATAAAATGAAAGTGCTGCAATAATCCGGCCGCCGTATCCGTATTCATTACAGATACGGCGGTTTTCTGATACGCCGTACCGCTGATAAAAGCATTTAGGATAAACCTCTCCGTCAGCGCATCAGCGCTGACGGAGAGGTTGACTCCCTACAACTACAGGAGGATACTACTATGAGACTGCTGAACAAGAACACTGCCCGCCGCGTCGCCGCTGCTGCCGCGCTGCTGACCATGACCGCCGCCATGAGCGTGGGTGCCTTTGCTGCCGACGCCGAGGACACGACCGTTGCCGGTTATCTGCCCCCTCAGTCGTCCGAGGTCATGGTTCAGGGCGACATCGCCCTCCACTCTGACGTTCCGGTGGGAGAGGTAGACCCCAACTACGGCGGCTACGCTTCCCCGGTGGAGAACCCCATTCAGGGCAACGTGATGATGATCTCCGACGAGACCCCCCTGCCCTCTGACACGCCGGTGGAGAAGAGCGAAGCCCGCTACACCGTCAAGGGCCTGCTGGGCAAGCAGGTGCTCTACACCGCCCGTCAGGAAGGCCGCGTGCTGACGCTGGACGCCCCCGATGACAACGCCACCTTCCGCACCACCATCCTCGACATGCAGACCCTGATGAATCAGGGCGTAAGCACTCTGGTGCTCAAGACCGACAAGACTTCCACCACCCTGAACCTGACTCTGCTGTGCCAGGGCCAGAAGCCCGGCACCCGGGTCACTCTGCGCCACCTCGGCAGCAGCGCTCACCTCACCGTGGGCTTCCGCGGCCGCCGCGACCTCATCGTTGGCCGATAAGCTTTCCCTCTCTCCTCTTTGTTTTCCATAGATACTTTTTCTCTCAGACGCAAAAGCCCCCCGCTGCAAACACAGCGGGGGGCTTACTGTTTATCAAATGGTTCCATCCGAGCCGTTCTCGCTCTGCTCCGATGCATAGAGCACCATCAGGTGGTTTGCGGATGCTTCCAGCTGGCTCTTGGCCTGACGGAGGTTCGCTTCTTCCGTCTCGTTCATCTTCTCGGGCTTATCCTTCCGCAGGTAGCGGCGGAGATTCGCCACATCGGCCTTGATGCGGTTCTTCTCCTCTTTATCCAGCTCCTTCTTGCACTTGGAGAGGGCCTCGTCCACCTTGTAGGCCAGCACCTCGGCCTGATTGTGGAGGTCAAGCCGCTCTTTGCGGCGGCTGTCCTCGGCCTCGTAGGCGGCGGCGTCGGCCATGGCGCGCTGGATCTCATTCTCCGAGAGGTTCGTGCTGCCGGTGATGGTGATGTTCTGCTCCCGGCCGGTGCCGAGGTCTTTGGCCGAGACTTTCACAACGCCGTTGACGTCGATGTCAAAGGTGACTTCGATTTGGGGCTTGGACGAGAAACTGGCCCGGATGCCGTTCAGCTTGAACTTGCCGAGGCTCTTATTGTCGCGGGCGAAATGCCGCTCCCCCTGCAGGACGTTGATCTCCACACTGGTCTGCATGGGGCGGGCCGTGGTGAATATCTGGCTCTTGCGGGTGGGGATCATGCTGTTGCGGGTGATGAGGGGGGTCGCCACGCCGCCCAGTGTCTCGATGGAGAGGGTCAGCGGGGTGACGTCCATCAGCACAAGGCCCTGCGCCGCTGCACCGGAAGCGCCAGCCAGCTTGCCGCCGCCCTGTAACAGACCGCCCTGCACAGCGGCACCCATGGCCACGCACTCGTCGGGGTTGAGGCTGTGGCTGGGCTCACAGCCCAGCAGTTCCTTCACCTGACGTTCAACGGCAGGCATCCGGGTGCTGCCGCCCACGAGAAGGACTTTGCCCAGCTGCGAAGCCGAGATGCCGGCATCCCGCAGTGCGTTCTGCACCGGGGCCACCGTCCGTGCCAGCAGATCGCCGGTCATCATCTCGAACTGGGGGCGGGAGATGGTCAGATCCAGGTGGTGGGGGCCGTCCTTGCCCACCGCGATGAAGGGCAGATTGAGCTGGGCCGAGAGGGCGCTGGACAGCTCTTTCTTGGCCTTTTCGGCCTCTTCTTTCAGGCGTCCCATGGCGGCGGGGTCGCGGGAGAGGTCGATGCGGTCCGATTTCTTGAACTCTGCCACGGCGTATTCCACGATGCGCTGGTCGAAGTCGTCGCCGCCGAGGCGGGTATCGCCGCCGGTGGCCAGCACCGTGAAGGTGCCGTCTTCGATCTCGATGATGGAGACGTCGAAGGTGCCGCCGCCCAAATCGTAGACCAGGATCTTCTGGGGCGCTTCGTTGTCAAGGCCGTAGGCCACAGCGGCGGCGGTAGGCTCATTGATGATGCGCAGGACGTTCAGGCCCGCGATGCGGCCCGCATCCTGGGTGGCCTTGCGCTGGCTGTCGTCAAAGTAAGCGGGGACGGTGATGACGGCCTCCGTCACCGGCTCTCCCAAGTAGCTCTCGGCGTCGCGGCGTATCTTGGTCAGGATCATGGCGCTGATCTCCTGCGGAGTCAGGTCTTTGCCGTCGATGTGGACGCGGTAGTCGCTGCCCATATACCGCTTGATGCTGGACACCGTCCGGCCGGAGTTGGTGGCAAGCTGGCGCTTTGCCGCGCCGCCCACCAGACGCTCGCCGTCTTTGGTGAACGCCACCACGCTGGGGGTGGTGCGCTCTCCCTCTGCGTTGGTGATGACGACGGGCTTGCCGCCCTCCACCACTGCCACGCAGCTGTTCGTGGTGCCAAGGTCAATACCGATCACTTTGCTCATTCTGGTCGTCCTCTCTGTTTTTGCGACGCGCATATTTTTCCTTCAATATCATATCGGTTCCGTATGACGATTTCTTAGAGCATTTGTAAAGATTTTGTGTTTCCGCTCATTCTCTCTCGAGCAGCTGGCGGATGACGGCCTCCGTCTCGTCCAGCCAGCTCTGGGCCGTCTCGTCCCCCTCTTTTTTGCGGACGAGGAAGCCCTGCTTCGCCTCAGCCAGCTGAGCCAGCGCCTTTTTGCGGGAGATGTACTGGGTCTCATACTGGGCCACCCGCAGGCAGACCTGCGGCATATAGGCGATGTCGGGGGTGGAGGCGCAGAGTTTCTGAGCCTTGCGGTAGGCCCGCAGAGCCGCACCGGCCCCTTTTCCCTGCACCATGGCATCGTCGCCCAGCGCCACCCATGCGGCCACATCGCCGGCGTCGGCAGCTTTTTTCCAGAACTTGCGGGCCTGTGCAGGGCTCTTGCGGCAGCCCCGGCCCTCGTAAAGCATCTCGCCCATCATGGCAAGGCCCTCGGCGCAGCCCTCTTCGGCAGAGAGCTGATAATAGTGCATCGCGTCGTCCCAGCGTTCCTCGGCCATGGCATGGTTGCCGGCCCGCAGCTCCGCTTCGCCCGGCTCATCGGTGTCGTGGCCGGCGTGGAGCAGACCGTTCAAAAGCGAGCAGTCCAGCGTGGCAGAGCTGGTCCACGGGTCGATGACCACGCCGTCGATGCTGTCGGAGTCCAGCGCCATCTGCATGGCGGAAGCCAGAAGCCGTTCCGCCATGGGGCGGCTGGCCGTGCCTTTATCGGCCTCCGCCATCTTCACGGAAGTGAACACCGGCAGGTAACACCGGCCCTTCTGGGTGCGCAGAGTCCAGGGCTGCAGGTCTTTCGCTTTCTCCGCCGGGACAGGATGCTCCGCCCACGGAGCTGCCCCGTCCGGCTGGTCGGACGCAGCTTCCAGCGGCACCAGGACCCTGGTGTCCAGCTCGAGGGCATAGTTGATGGCGTTCATCAGCGCCCAGAAGCTCTCCTCGTTCTGGCCCTTATAGAGCGCTGCCACAGCCCGCTCTATCGCCGGACAGCCCGTACCCAGCGGCCCGTATTCCGGCAGCTTTTTGCGGTCTGCCGCGCCCACCGGGCGCAGCCGCAGCCGTGCCGCACCATCTTTTGCCATTGCATCCACCATTCTTTCCGTTGAGATTCCCTTCCAGTATAGCAGGATTTTTCGGTTTTCTCAATCTCCGGAGCTGAAATCTGCTTCCGGAGCCGATTTTTCTCTGGCAAAAACATAGCATTCCTGTTGGGAGTGCGCTATAATAAGGAGCGTCTCAACTAAATGGATCAAAGAAAGGGAGTATCGAGCCTTGAACAAAATGCTTCGCTATCTCAGCGACTACAAGCGCGAGAGCGTGCTTGCACCGCTTTTCAAGATGCTGGAAGCTACGTTTGACCTGTTCGTGCCGCTTGTGATGGCCGACATCGTCAACGTGGGTATCGCGGCCCACGATTTCCACTACATCCTTGTGCGGTGCGGCATCCTGCTGCTTCTGGCCATCGTCGGCCTCACGTGCAGCCTGACGGCCCAATACTTCTCGGCCAAAGCCGCGGTGGGTTATTCCACCGGTCTGCGTCATGCGCTGTTTGAGCACATTCAGACGCTGAGCTTTTCCGAGATGGACACCATGGGCACCAGCACCCTCATCACCCGGATGACCAGCGACGTCAATCAGGTGCAGAGCGGATTGAACCTCTTCCTCCGTCTGTTCCTGCGCAGCCCCTTCGTGGTGATTGGCGCCATGATCATGGCCTTTACGGTCAACTTCCGCGCCGCCCTCATCTTCGTGGTGGCGATCCCGCTGCTGAGCGTCGTGGTCTTCGGCGTCATGGTCATCACTCGTCCGCTTTATAAGTCGGTGCAGACCCGCCTCGACCGGGTCCTTGGCCTCACCCGCGAGAACCTGACCGGCGTGCGCGTCGTCCGCGCCTTCGACAAGGAGAAGAGCGAGGTGGACCGCTTCGAGGACGCCAATGAGCTGCTGACCAGAATGCAGCTCCACGTGGGCCACATCTCCGCCCTGATGAACCCGCTGACCTACGTTATCATCAACCTTGCCATCGTGGCGCTGCTGTATGTGGGCAGCATCGAGATCAACATCGGCGGCATGGCCTCCGGCGACGTCATCGCGCTGGTCAACTACATGAACCAGATCCTGGTCGAGCTGGTCAAGCTGGCCAACCTCATCGTTCAGGTGAGCAAGGCTCTGGCCTGTGCAGGCCGTGTGCAGGCGGTTCTGGACACCAAGCCCGGCATGGAGTTCCCGGCCCAGCTCACCGGCAATGTTCCGGCGGAAAAGGCCGGCGACGCCGTCCGTTTCGACCATGTGAGCCTGACCTACAAGGGCGCAGGCGCACCCAGCCTCTCCGACATCAATTTCACCGCCAGGCGCGGCCAGACCATCGGCGTCATCGGCGGCACCGGCAGCGGCAAATCCAGCCTCATCAGCCTCATCCCCCGCTTCTACGACGCCACCGAGGGCAGTGTGGAGATCATGGGCCGACCGGTCCGGCAGTACCCCCGCGCCGACCTGCGCGGCAAGGTGGCTGTGGTCATGCAGAAGGCCCAGCTCTTCGGCGGCACCATCCGCTCCAACCTGCTCTGGGGCAGCCAGAATGCCTCCGACGCCGACCTCTGGGCTGCGCTGGAAACGGCACAGGCTGCGGAGTTCGTGAAAGCCAAGCCCCTCGGCCTCGACGAGCCAGTGGAGCAGGGCGGACGCAACCTCTCCGGCGGTCAGAAACAGCGTCTGACCATCGCCCGCGCCCTCGTGGGCAAGCCGGACATCCTCATCCTCGACGACAGCGCCAGCGCACTGGACTACGCCACCGACGCGGCCCTGCGCAAGGCTCTGGCCGCTCTGCCGGGCGATCTGACCGTCTTCATCGTCAGCCAGCGCGCCGCCAGCCTGCAGCACGCCGACCAGATCATCGTGCTGGACGATGGCCGCATGGTGGGGCTTGGCCGTCACGCCGAGCTGCTGGAAAGCTGCCCGGTCTACAAGGAGATTTACGAGAGCCAGTTCAAGAAAGGGGATGCGCAGAAATGAGTGCAAAAGCAAAAAGCAAGCTGACCCCTGAACAGCAGAAGGCCACCATGACCCGGGTGCTGCAGAAGATCAAGCCCTACGGCTTCTTCGTGGTGTGCAGCCTCATCGTGGCCGCTGTGAGCGTGGCGGCCCAGCTGTATATCCCCATCCTCTGCGGCAGCGCCATCGACCTGATGCTGGGCAAAGGTGCCGTGGACTTCGCGGGCGTGCTGCGCATCATCTACGAGATCATCGTGGTGGCTGTTGTCGCCGCCTTTGCGCAGTGGCTGCTGAGCGTCTGCAACAACCGCATCACCTTCGCCGTCAGCCGTGACCTGCGCAACGCCGCCATGCGGAAGATCCAGACCCTTCCCCTCTCTTACCTCGACAGCCATCCTTCCGGCGACATCGTGAGCCGGATGGTGGCCGACGTGGATACCTTCGCGGACGGCCTGCTGATGGGCTTCACCCAGCTGTTCTCGGGTGTGCTGACCATCCTCGGCACCCTGCTCTTCATGCTGCAGCAGAACATCCCCATCACGCTGGTGGTGGTCTGCATCACCCCCCTGAGCCTCGTTGTCGCCAGCTTCCTCGCAAAGCGCAGCTACAAGTATTTCCAGAGCCAGAGCACCGTGCGCGGCGAGCAGACTGCCCTTGTCAACGAGATGATAGAGGGTCAGAAGGTCGTGCAGGCCTTCGGCCACGAGGCCCAGAGCCTCGAGGCTTTTGACGAGGTGAATGGCCGCCTGCAGGACGTGAGCCTGAAGGCCATCTTCTTCTCCAGCATGACCAACCCCGCCACCCGCTTCGTCAACAACATCGTCTACGCAGGCGTCGGCCTCGTGGGCGCCATCTATGCCGTAGCTGGAGGCATCACCATCGGCCAGCTGAGCATCTTCCTGAACTACGCCAACCAGTACACCAAGCCCTTCAACGAAATTTCCGGCGTCGTGACCGAGCTGCAGAACGCTCTGGCCTGCGCAGCCCGCGTGTTCGAGCTGCTGGACGCCGAAGACCAGACCCCCGAAGCGGAGAACGCCGCAAAGCTCGTGCCGGACGGCCACGTCCAGATCGAGGACGTCTCCTTCCGCTATCTGCCCGACCGCCCGCTCATCGAGGGCCTGTCTCTGGACGTCAAGCCCGGCCAGCGCATCGCCATCGTCGGCCCCACCGGCTGCGGCAAGACCACCCTCATCAACCTGCTCATGCGGTTCTATGATGTCAACGGCGGCTCCATCAAAGTCTCCGGCACCGACATCCGGGACGTGACCCGCGCCTCGCTGCGCGGCAGCTACGGCATGGTGCTGCAGGACACCTGGCTCCGGGCCGGCACCGTGCGGGAGAACATCGCCTACGGCAAGCCGGACGCCTCCCTCGACGAGGTGGTGGCAGCGGCCAAAGCTGCCCATGCCGACAGCTTCATCCGCCGCCTGCCCGAGGGCTACGACACCGTCATCGCCGAGGACGGCGGCAACATCAGCCAGGGCCAGAAGCAGCTGCTCTGCATCGCCCGCGTGATGCTCTGTCTGCCCCCGATGCTGATTCTGGACGAGGCCACCTCCTCCATCGACACCCGCACCGAGGTGCGTATCCAGGCAGCCTTTGCCCGGATGATGCAGGGCCGCACCAGCTTCATCGTGGCACACCGCCTTTCCACCATCCGGGAGGCCGACGTCATCCTCGTGATGAAGGACGGCCACATCGTGGAGCAGGGCGACCACGATACCCTGCTGGCGCAGGGCGGCTTCTACGCCAAGCTCTACAACAGCCAGTTCGAGGGTGTGGAGACTTAACGCTTCAACTGATAGCAATTCAACTTTTTAATGCAGCAGCGGTGGATTGCATATCGCAAAGATGCCGTTTGAATGCTGCACTAATTTCTTGACTTGCGATAAAATTTGCGATAAACGATTTTGGGAAGGAATATAATCGTGTCGAAAGATGAATATTTGATTACAGATCCACCCCTTAAAGCGCTGACTGTTTTTGCGATGCCGATGATCCTTGGCAGCTTTTTTCAACAAGTATACAATATGGCCGATTCCATAATCGTTGGTCAATTTGTTGGCTCCTCGGCACTTGCGGCTGTTGGTGCTTGTGCTGCACTGACCAATGTTTTTATTTGTGTGGCGCTTGGTGCTGGTGTGGGCGCAGGTGTGCTTGTAAGCCGCTGTTTTGGTGCAAAAAATTATGGCAGAATGAAAACCATTGTGTCAACGTCCCTGATCAGCTTTTTGATCTTAAGCGCTGTCCTTGGTGTCTTTGGCTTTTGCTTTTCCCATTTCATGATGAGCGGATTACAGACCCCTGCCGATATATTGGAAGAAGCAGTATTGTATCTGCGTGTCTACTTTGTGGGTTTCCCGTTTCTCTTCATGTACAACATTCTTTCCACCATGTTCACTTCCATCGGTGAATCCAAAATTCCGTTGGGACTGCTGATATTCTCATCTATCCTGAATATTTTTATGGATCTCTGGATGGTGGCCGGTCTTGGTCTGGGGGTGTTTGGTGCAGCCCTTGCGACCTTGATCGCACAAGGAATTTCTGCCGTGTTTTCGTTTTTGATCTTTCTGTCTCGGATGCGGCAATACAAGAGCTCCTTTAGCAGGTTCGACCGGCAGGAGCTGTATTCCATGCTTCGCATTGCGGTACCATCGGTTTTGCAGCAGTCCACAGTGTCTATCGGTATGATGATCGTGCAGGCAGTGGTAAATCCCTTCGGCACACAGGCACTTGCCGGGTATGCGGCAACGATGCGGGTAGAAAATGTTTTTTCGCTGATCTTCGTATCCATCGGCAATGCAGTTTCGCCGTTTGTATCCCAGAATCTTGGCGCAAAGAAAATTGAGCGTATCAAAAAAGGTTATCATGCTGCACTGGTGTTGGATCTATGCTTTGCAGTTCTTGCTTTCGTGGTCATTGAAACACTGCACACACAGATCTCCTCGTTGTTCCTGGGAAAAGACGGAACCGCGTTGGCCTATCAGGTGTCCGGTGATTATATGAGATGGCTTGGTTACTTTTTCATCTTCATGGGCATCAAGATGGCAACGGATGGCGTTCTTCGCGGACTCGGAATCATGCGGCCGTTTCTTATTGCAAATATGGTAAACCTTGCGATTCGCTTGTCTGTTGCTTTGATTTGTGCACCGCGTTTTGGCATTGCTTTTGTTTGGCTTGCAGTCCCGGCAGGTTGGCTTGCAAACTTCCTTATTTCCTATGCGGCGCTCAGAAGATCACCGTTTCTGTTGTAGTTGGTCCATTGCAGTTTCAGCTTGCAACAAAAAATGAGATAGGCAACCCCTTTCGGGGAAGTCTATCTCATTTTTTTCGTTGGGGCTATTTTGCAACAGCCCCATTTTTGTTTGCTCTGTTTTATTTTTTGCGGGTCGGCAATATTTTCTTTTTTACCTGTTTTCGGCTTTCAGCACCGTTGCCTCAGCAGGCGGCGGCGTGAGGGTGGAGTGGGCCAGAATAAAGGCAGCGGCGCGGCTGGATGCGATGCGCTGGGCAGCGCGGCGGCGGTCGTTGGAAGCGAAGGTGTGCTCCCCGTCCCGCTTTGCGTCCCAGTGGGCAAGCTCGTCGTCCACCTCAGCTTCCGTCGGCCAGAGCTCTTCTTTCTGCGCCACCAGCAGCAGACCCATCCGGCTGCGCAGCTTGCGCTCGGCCTCGGCGTGGAGCCAGGCTCGGAATTCTTCCACCGTCTGGCCCTGCACCTTTAAGTACTGGTCGAAGTTGACGCCGTTGGCCTGCATCCGCAGATTGAACTGGCGCTGCTCGGCAAAGTAGTTGCCGGCCACCAGCTGCTTGGGCAGCGGGCCGGTGACGTGTGTACCCAGCTGGGCGATGAGGGCCTGTTCGGCCACGGCGCGGGCCTGCTGGCAGCGCTGGGCATAGATGTCCTGCGTCACCTTGGCGCGGAGGGCGCGCTTGCCCTCGGCGTCGGCGGCGCGGTCTTCGTCACCGTGGCGGCGGTTTATTTCAAGCTCGATGGTCAGTTCCCGGATGGGCCGGGGCTGGATGGGCTGGGTAAAGCCGGTGTACTCCCCCAGTTCCAGCGGCGGCAGGCAGAAGAACTGCACCCCCGCCCGGAAGCCCTCGGCCCGGTTGACCGCCAGAAGTTCAAAATCCGGGTCGGTGACGGGCTGCAGATCGTTTTCTTTCATCAGCTGGGCGAACAGGGGCGAGAAGCCCTCCAGGATCGCCCGATTGACCGCCGCCGTCAGCAGGTCATCCTCGTCCTGCGGAGCGTCCGGGGCCGCCTTTTCGGCCTGCACCGCCGCTTCCAGCTCTTCTGCTGCGGCGGAAAAGACCACCCGGCAGTCACCGGGTTCTGCCATGCCAAAATGTTCGAGTTTCATTTTCTTCTCCCCCTCTCAGCGGACGATGCCGGCCATCAGCACCAGCAGCACGATGCCCAGCACGACGTACAGCACCTCGGCACCCAGGACGGACTTGTCGCCCTCGACGTACATCTCGGCGGGGTCGTCGGGGTTATAATAAAGAGTAACGACAGCCCCCTGTGCAAGCTCTCTGCCCTTGGCAGACTTGGGGTAATGGAGACGGTGGGTGCCGCCAGCAGTGGAGAATTCCAGCAGGTAGGCTTCGCCGTCCCGGCTCCGGACGGTGCCTGCCACAGCGGCCTCGACCTTTTCGCCCCTGGTCATGAGCTTGCGGCGTCTCGACCAGCTCCGCCATGCCATGTAGAACATGATGCCTGCACCGATGAGAAAGATAATGATGTTGAACATTCGCAGTTTCCCTCTTCCGTAAATAGTCCCGCCGGGCCGCTGCCCCGCAGGGGTAATATTTATTGTATCATACTCTGCCGGATTTTTCGCCCCATTCGGCCTATACGGAATGCAACAATTTTCGCAAAAAAATTTGTCGTACTATTTTTGCAGAAAATGCTTGACTTTCTTTGCACCTGTGGTATAATAAACATCGTTCCGAGCCGAACGGCAGCGAACAAAACAGAATATGCGGATATGGCGGAATTGGCAGACGCGTTAGATTCAG
>ERZ773164.2646-NODE-2646-length-14085-cov-49.937847_pt1 | contig 14085 bp, 9 predicted proteins | sample MGYA00511917_ERZ773164 | MGnify/ENA primary metagenome ERZ773164 (study PRJEB29015, sample SAMEA2737847) | human gut metagenome | biome: human gut; feature: human-associated habitat; material: faeces | place: China | collected 2012 ...
ACATCAAAAGAGAACAATTAGCCTTAATGAAAAAGCGCTCTGCCCCGCGCACAGGCGCGAGAACCATTTCTGGTTCTCTTTTGGCGCGCAAAAGAGAACCTTACTCCGCTTTCTTCAAAAACTCCGGCAGCTTCTTCTCCATCTCCGCCAGCGCATTTCCGCGGTGGCTGATGGCGTCCTTCTCGTCGGGAGTCAGCTGGGCATAGCTGCGGCCCTCCGAGTTGGGGCGCTTGTCCGTCTTGCCCACACCGCACTCGTCGGGGATGAAGAGCGGGTCGTAGCCGAAGCCGTAGTCCCCGGCCAGCCGCTCAAAGGCGACGCGGCCTGGGCATTCGCCCCGGCAGGTGAGGTGCTGGCCGGTGGGCAGGATGAAGCAGACCGCCGCCACGAACTTCGCGCCGCGCTGCCCCGCCGGGACGTCCTTCATGTTCTCGAGGAGCTTGTCGTTGTTGGCCTCGTCGTCGCCGTGATGGCCGCAGTAGCGGGCGCTGTAGACGCCGGGGGCACCGTCCAGCGCGTCCACGCAGAGGCCGGAATCGTCGGCGATGGTGGGCAGGCCGCTGGCCTTGCAGATGGTCTCGGCCTTGATGAGGGCATTGGCCTCAAAGGTAGTGCCGGTCTCATCCGGCTCGATGGTGATGCCAAGCTCCTTCTGGCTGACCACTTCGTGGCCCTGAGCCTCGAGGATGCGCCGCAGCTCGCGGAGCTTTCCGGCGTTGCCGGTGGCTGCACAAATCTTCATAAGATTGCTCCTTAATGCTTCCATCCCGTGCGGGGGATGAGCTCTTCCACAAAGCCCTCCGGGGTGAAGGGGATGAGGTCGTCGATGCCCTCGCCCACGCCGATGAACCGCACCGGCAGACCGAGGCGCTGCTTGACAGCCACCACGCAGCCGCCCTTGGCCGTGCCGTCGAGCTTGGTCAGGATGATGCCGGTGGCGTCCGCAGCCTTGCAGAATTCCTTCGCCTGACTGATGGCGTTCTGGCCCGTGATGGCGTCCAGCACCAGCAGGGTCTCGAGGCTGGCTTCGGGAGCGGCCTTCCTGACGCTGCGGCTGATCTTGGACAGCTCGCTCATCAGGTTCGACTTGTTGTGGAGACGTCCGGCCGTATCGGCGATGACCATGTCATAGCCCCGGGCGGTGGCAGACTTCACGGTGTCGAAGATGACGGCGGCAGGGTCTGCACCCTCGCCGGCCTTGACGATCGGCACACCGGCGCGGCCCGCCCAGATCTCCAGCTGCTCGCTGGCGGCGGCGCGGAAGGTGTCGCCTGCGGCCAGCATGACCTTTTTGCCCTGACGGGTGTAGTAGTCGGCCAGCTTTGCGATGCTGGTGGTCTTGCCCACGCCGTTGACGCCGATGACGAGGATGACGGCTGGATGGCCGTCCAGCGCCATTTCAGCTTCCGGGCGCATCTCGTCGGCGATGATGTCGCGCAGAGCGTCAGCCGCCTGTTCGCCGGTCTTGAGGCCCTTTTCCTGCACGCGGTCGCGGAGGGCGTCCACCAGCTTCATGGCGACGTCGCCGCCCACGTCGGCGAGGATGAGCTGTTCTTCCAGCTCATCGTAGAGGTCGTCGTCGATCTTGCTGCCGGTGAGGGTGTTCAGGATGTTGCCCCAAAAGCCCGTGCGGGTCTTTTCGAGGCCGTCTTTCATTTTGTCCTTTTCTTTTTTGCCAAATCCAAAGAGTCCCATGGGTTCTCTCCTTAATATGTTTTGTTGGGGGATAACCTCTCCGTCACGGCTGACGCCGTGCCACCTCCCCTACCGAGGGGAGGCTTTGGCATTTCGGAAAGCTTTTCCTCTTCGCCAGAGGCTCCCCTACCAGGGGAGCTGTCTGCGAAGCAGACTGAGAGGTTGGACGAAGGGAAGCCTGTCCGTGAAGCATTGACAGAGAGGTTCAATTCCATCTTATTATACCTACGAAACCAGTTCCGCGTCAACCTGTTCCAGATCGAGTTTGAGCAGTTTGGAGACGCCGTCCTCCTGCATGGTGACGCCGTAGAGGACGTTGGCGGCCTCCATGGTGCCGCGGCGGTGGGTGATGACGATGAACTGGGTCTTGTCGCTCACCCGGCGCAGGTACTGCGCGAAGCGGACGACGTTGGCGTCATCCAGCGCGGCCTCGATCTCGTCGAGGATGCAGAAGGGCGCGGGGTTGACGGCGAGGATGGCGAAATAGATGCTGATGGCCACCAGCGCCTGCTCGCCGCCGGACAGGGCTTCCAAGTTCTTGATGACCTTGCCCGGCGGGGCCACCCGGATGCCGATGCCGCAGGAGAGCACGTCGCTCTCATCTTCCAGCACAAGGCTGGCCTCGCCGCCGCCGAACAACTCGGTAAAGACGCGGCCAAAATTCTCGTTGATGGCCCGGAAGCTGTCGGTGAAGATGTCTTTCATCTGGCCCGACAGGCTGGTGATCATTCTGGTCAGCTCGTTCCTGCTGCCCTCGACGTCCTCCACCTGAGCGCGGAGGGTGTCGTAGCGGGCCTTGACCTCCTGATACTCCTCGATGGCGCTGACGTTGACGTTGCCCAGAGCGCGTATCCTGCCCCTCAGGTCGGCCACCTGCGCCCGGAGGACATTCACGTTCTCGAACTCCACGCAAAGCTCTTCGGCCTGAGAGAGGGTCAGCTGATACTCGTCCCAGAGCTTCGCGGCCATCTGGTCGTATTCGCCCTCGGCGGCGGCTTTTCGCTCCGCCAGACGGGCCATCTCGCGGCCCATCTCTTCCCGCTCATCGGCGGCGGCGCGGCCTTTTGCAAGAGCCTCCGTCTCGTCCTTCTGGCAGAGCAGGCGCTTCTCGGTGGCCTCGCGTATCTCGGCCTCTTTTGCCGCGATGAGCGCGGTGCTGTCGGTCTTGGCCCGGCGGATGGCCTCTATCTCTTCCTGACAGGCCCCGCTGCGGGCAGCGAGGGCGGTGAGGCTCTCTTCCAGCGCGGCGCGGCGGCTCTCAGCGTCTCTGGCCTGTTTTTCCAGCGCTTCGATCTGGCTGCGGGCCAGCTCGGCGTCCTTCTGACGGGCCAGCTGCTCCATCCGCTTGGCGCTCAGGCGCTCGGCGAGGCTCCGCTGCTGTGCAAGGAAGGCGTCGTCGCCCTCGGCGATGCGTTCCAGCTCGGCCGTCCGCGTCTCGATGTCGGCGGCAAGGGCTTCTTCCTGCTTTGCGGCGTCTTCGGCACGGGCGCGGGCGGCGTCCAGCTGGGCTTTCCGCCGCTCCATCTCATCCTGACGCCCGGCGAGCGCTGCTTCCGACTGCTCCACAGCCGCCTCGAGGCGTTTCTGTTCGGCCTCGGCGCGGATGCGGTCATTGGCCGCCGTAATGATCTCGCTCTCGGTGGCGGTCAGCTCTGCGGCCAGCGCATCCACCTGCATTTTCAGTTCGTCGGTGCGGTCCTGCGCCGCGAGGCAGTCCTTCTGGAGTTTGGCGGCCCTGACGCGCAGCTCTTCCATCTCCTGCTTGCGGGTGAACAGGCCCGCCGACCGCTGGACGCTGCCGCCGGTGAAGCTGCCGCCCGCGTTGATGACCTGACCGTCCAGCGTGACCACCTTGTTGTGGTAGCCCAGCTCCCGGGCCACACGGGAGGCTTCGTTGATGTCATCCACCACCACGATGCGGCCTAGCAGATTCGACACGATGTTCGCATAGCGGGGGTCGGCCTTGACGAGGCTGGACGCCAGCCGGGCCGAACCGGAGAGACTCCCCCGGAAAAAGCCGGGCTGAACGGTGTCCAGCGGCAGAAAGGTGGCGCGGCCCGCGTTCTCGCTGCGGAGCAGGGCGATGCCGGCCTTGGCGGCGGCTTCGTTCTCTACCACGATGTTCTGCAGCGCGCCGCCCAATGCCGTTTCGATGGCGACTTCCCGCCCCGGCTCGACGCTCAAAATCGACGACACCGGCCCGATGATGCCCCGCAGACGGCGGGCCGACGCGGCCCGCATGACCGTCTTGACCGAGTTCTGGTAGCCGTCCATGTTCTTTTCCAGCTCTTTCAGCACGCCGAGGCGCTGACGGGCGGCGTCCAGTTCACGGCCAAGCTTCTGCTCGGCGGCGTCGGCCTCATTGAGGGCGGTGCGGCGGCCTTTCAGCTTGAGCTCCACGCCGGCCTTCACATTTGCCAGCTGCTTTTCGTTCTCGGCCAGCATCTTCCGGTACTCGACGGTATCGGCAAGGTCCTGCTTTGCCTCGTCCCGCTGGGCCTCGAGGGCCTCAGTGTTCTCGGCGAGGGCGGGCAGCTGCTCCTGCGCGGCCTGAGCGGCGGCTTCGGCGGCGGCTTTCGCCACCTGTGCCTCGGTACGCTTCGCCGTCAGGTCGGCCGCCTCGGCCCGCAGGATGTCCCGGCGGGCACCGCTGGCGTTGTTCTCGCTGGTCAGACGCAGCAGTTCCGCGTCCAGCTCGGCCAGCTCTGCGGCCAGCTTCTCCCCTGCCGCTGCCATGGACCGGGCCACGGCGCGGTGGCGTTCCAGCGCGGCGGTAGCCTCGGTGCTGTCCTGCTCGCCTGCGGCGATGTCCTCCCGCAGTGCGGCGGCGCTCTCCTCGTTGCGGGCGATGTCGTTTTCCAGCACGGCGATGCGGCTGTCGCTGCCGGAAAGCTCTTCTGTGATGCTGCGAATATCCCCATTCAGGCGCTCGACGGCAATGGTCAGCTGCTGTGCCTGCATACGGATCTTCTCAGCCTCGGCCTCGGTGGCTCTGGCCTCCCGGTCAAACCGCTCATACTCGGCCTGAGCGGTCTCATAGTCCCGCACCTGACGGCGGACAGCCTCCCGGGCGCGGTGGACGCCGTCGGTCCAGAGGGTGACTTCCAGCGTCTTCCGCCGGGCGCTGAGCTCGAGAAAGCGCTGGGCCTTCTCGCTCTCTTTTTCCAGCGGGCCGACCCGGGCTTCCAGCTCGTCGAGGATGTCCCGCAGACGCTCGAGGTTCTCTGCCGCCGCGGCCAGACGCCGCTCCGCCTCGTTTTTGCGGTAGCGGTACTTGGCGATGCCGCAGGCTTCCTCGAAAATTTCGCGGCGCTCGCTGCTTTTTGCGGCAACGATCTCCGCGATGCGGCCCTGTCCGATGACGGAGTAGCCGTCCCGGCCGATGCCGGTGTCCAGCAGCAGCTCGTAGATGTCCTTGAGGCGGCAGAGCTGGCCGTTGATGGTGTACTCGCTCTCGCCGGAGCGGTAGTATTTGCGGCCGATGACGGCTTCGTCGGCGTCGATGTCCAGCGTGTGGGCGCTGTTGTCCAGCGTCAGGCGCACCATGGCAAAGCCCATGGCTCCCCGGCGGCGGGTGCCGCCGAAGATGACGTCCTCCATCTTTCCGGCAGCGCGAAGCTGGCGGGAGCTGGTCTCGCCCAGCACCCACCGCACCGCGTCCGACAGATTGGACTTGCCCGAGCCGTTGGGGCCGACGACGCCGGTGACGCCCTCGTCGAAGCGTATCTTGACCTTATCGGGGAAACTCTTGAAACCTTGAATTTCCAGTTCCTTGAACACCATGTTACTTTTCCTTGATGACGCCCAGCAGTTTCAGGGCCTCGCGGGCGGCGTGCTGCTCCGCCATTTTCTTGCTGCGGCCCTCGCCCCGGGCCACGCAGTCCGAGTTGAACCGGACGGCCACCACAAAGTGCTTGTTGTGGTCGGGGCCGGTCTCCTGCTCCACCACATAGCTCAGCTTCTCTTCGGGATTCTGCTGGACGATCTCCTGCAGGCGGGTCTTGTAGTCGGCCTCGGCGTGCTTGCCCTCGGTGATGAAGGGCAGGATGAAGTTCTTTGCCACCTCCATGCCGCCGTCGAGGTAGAGGGCGGCGATGAGGGCTTCAAAGGCGTCCGACACGACGCTGGGGCGGGTGCGGCCGCCGCAGTGCTCTTCGCCCCGGCCCAGACGCAGGTAATCGCCGAGATTGATCTCCTGCGCGAACTGGAACAGTGCGCCCTCGCTGACGAGGCTGGAGCGGATGCGGGTCAGATCGCCCTCGGGGCGGTCGGCGTAGGCGTGGAACAGGTAGTCCGCCGAGACGATCTGCAGCACACTGTCGCCCAGAAACTCAAGCCGCTCGTTGTGCTTGACGGGCGGGCGGGTCTCGTTGGCGTAGCTGGTGTGGGTGAGCGCCGTTTCCAGCAGCTCCGGGTGCTTGAACTTGTAACCAATAATTGTTTCCAACTGATGGCTCATGTTTTTTTACTCCCTTTTGCGATGTTATTCCTTGGTGGTGTTCAATTCGTCCAGTGCGCTCTGCATGGTACCGCACAGATCGTTCTCCACGCAGATCTTAGCCTGCCGGATGGCGTTCTTGATGCCCTTGGCCTTGGAGGAGCCGTGAGCCTTGATGACCGGCTGCTTTGCGCCCAGGAAGGGTGCGCCGCCGTACTCCTCGCTGTCCATCTGGTGCTTGAGGTCAGACACGCTGTCCTTCAGCAGCAGATAGGCCAGCTTGCCGCCCAGGTTCTTGAGGAACATTCCCTTGAGCATCCCCAGCAGCATCTTGGCGACGCCCTCGGTCAGCTTGAGGATCACGTTGCCGGTGAAGCCGTCGCAGACCACCACGTCCACATCGCCGTTCGGTACGTCACGGGGCTCGATGTTGCCCACGAAGCGGATGCCCGGGATGGTCTTGAGCAGCTGATGGGCTTCTTTCAGCATGGGGGTACCCTTGCTCTCCTCGGCGCCGTTGTTGGCCAGCGCCACGCTGGGGGAGGTGCGGCCCTCCACCTTGTTCACGTAGCAGCTGCCCATGACGGCGAAAGCGGCCAGCATCTCGGGGCGGCACTCGACATTCGCGCCGCAGTCCAGCAGCAGATACGCCTTGTTCTTGGCCGGCACCATGGTGGCCAGCGCCGGGCGCTTGATGCCCCGCAGGGTGCGGACGATGAGGCTTGCGCCCACATGGAGCGCGCCGGTGCTGCCGGCGGAGACGAAGGCGTCGCCTTTGCCCTCTTTGAGCATATTCAGGCCCACGACGATGGAGGAATCCTTCTTCGTGCGGATGGCCCTGGCCGGCTCGTCGCACATCTCGATGGCCTCAGTGCAGTTCACCAGCTCGATGCCGTCCAGAGAGATGTTGTTGTCGGCGGCGGTCTTGCGGACAAGGGCCTCGTCGCCCACGCCGATGAGCTGGACGCCGTATTCCTTCACGGCAGCAGCCGCGCCTTCCAGCACGGCCAGGGGGGCGTTGTCGCCGCCCATCATATCTACGATGATCTTCATAGGTTTCATCCTTTCTGTCAGCAGCCTAGCCCACTGCCCATTCAGAAGTTATTTTCATCCAGCCACTGCTGGAAGCTGGCCACGGCCCGTTCGGCCACGGCCATGTAACGCAGGCGCTTGTCGCGGGGACGCTGGTCCTCCGGCAGCGGGGGCAGGATGCCCATGTTCGCGCCCATGGGCTGGAAATGCTTGTTCTCGGTGGTGAGATACTGGATGAGCGCACCGCACATGGTGTCGATGGGCGGTGCGGGCAGCTCTTTGCCCTCGAGACGGGCGTAAATGTTCCGCGCCGCCAGCAGGCCGCAGGCCGCGCTCTCCATATAGCCCTCGAAGCCGGTGATCTGGCCTGCAAAGAAGACGTTGGGGTGCTCCTTGAGGCAGAGCCCTGCGCTCAGCACCCGGGGTGCGTCGAGGAAGGTGTTGCGGTGCATGACGCCGTACCGGACGAACTCGGCGTTCTCGAGGCCGGGGATCATGCTGAACACCCGCTTCTGCTCGCCCCATTTCAGGTTTGTCTGGAAACCCACGATGTTATACAGGGTCCGCTCCTTATTTTCGGCCCGGAGCTGGACGTTGGCCCAGGGGCGGTGGCCGGTGCGGGGGTCGATGAGGCCCACCGGGCGCAGAGGGCCGAACCGCATGGTGTCGGCACCCCGGGCGGCCATGATCTCGATGGGCATACAGCCCTCGTAGACCGTGACGGTATCCGCTTTTTTGCCGTGGGCATCGGGGTCGGGCTGTGCGCCCTGCTCTGCGCCCGCGTCGAACTCATGGAGCGGAGCTCGCTCTGCCGAGGCCAGCGCGGCGTGGAATGCCTCGTACTCGGCCTTGTTGAAGGGGCAGTTGAGATAGTCGGCCTCGCCCCGGTCGTAACGGGAGGCGGCGAACACCTTCTCATAGTCGAGGCTCTCCGCCGTCACGATGGGGGCCACGGCGTCGTAGAAGTGGAGACGCTCGTCGCCGGTCAGGCGGCCGATCTCGTCCGCCAGCGCACCGTCTGTCAACGGGCCGGTGGCCACGAGGATGGGCGCGCTCTCGTCGATGTGCTCCACCCGCTCCCGGTGAACGGTGATGTTCGGCTCAGCCTCCACCATCCGGGTCACTTCGGCGCTGAAGGTGTCGCGGTCCACGGCCAGCGCACCGCCCGCAGCCACGCGGGCCGCCTCGGCGGCGTTCAGGAGCTGACTGCCCATCCGGCGCATCTCCTCTTTCAGCAGGCCGGAGGCGGAGTCCAGACGTTCGGCTTTCAGGCTGTTGGAGCAGATGAGCTCCGCGAAGCCCTCGCTCTTGTGGGCCGGGGAGAAGTGGGTCGGCTTCTGCTCATAGAGCTCCACCTGTACGCCTTTTCCCGCCAGCCAGAGGGCGGCTTCGCAGCCTGCCAGACCGGCACCCAGTACAGTAACTTTATAGTTGCTCATTTAATATCCCTTTCATCTTACTTCAAGCCCGAGGCAGTCAGCGGAGACTTTCCCGGCCTGCCAAAGGCTCCCTTTTTAAGGGGAGCTGGCGCGAAGCGCCTGAGAGGTCCTAACGGGAAAGTGCTCTATCCAAGAGGGCAAGCCCGTTTCTCTTTTAATCGCTCTTCTTCGGCACCGGCATCTCGAAGTCGCAGCCCTCTTTTGCGCAGTAGAGCTTGGAGCCCTTGCGGAACAGAGTGGAGCCGCACTTCTCGCACTTGACGGCCACCGGCATATCCCAGGTCATGAAGTCGCAGTCGGGGTAGCGCTCACAGCCGTAGTAGATGCGGCCCTTGGCGCTCTTGCGCTCCAACATACGGCCCTTGCCGCACTTGGGGCAGATGCCGCCGGTGTCCTTCACGAGGCGCTTGGTGCCGCGGCACTCGGGGAAGCCGCTGCAGGCCAGGAACTTGCCGTACTTGCCCACCTTGATGACCATGGGACGGCCGCAGAGGTCGCAGACCTCGCTGGACGGCTCGTCCGGCACCTTGACCTTCTTGCCTTCCATGTTCTTCTCGGCCTGCTCGAGGCTGGCGGCGAAGCCCTTGTAGAAGTCGTCCACGGTCTTGTGCCAGTCCGTCTTGCCGCTCTCGACCTTATCGAGGTTCTTCTCCATCTCTGCCGAGAAGTCCACGTCCACGATGTGGGGGAACTGCTCCAGCATCAGGCCGTCCACGGCCCGGCCCAGCAGGGTGGGCTTGAGCTTCTTCTGCTCCCGCTCCACATAGCCGCGGTCGATGATGGTGGTGATGATGGGGGCGTAGGTGGAGGGGCGGCCGATGCCGTTCTCCTCCAGCGCCTTGATGAGGGTGGCTTCGGTGTAGCGGGCGGGGGGCTGGGTGAACTTCTGCTCACTCTTCAGCTCCCGCAGCTTGAGCACCTGACCCTCCTCGAGGGGAGGAAGGCTGGTCTCCTTCTTTTCCTTCTCGTCGGTGGCCTCTTCGTACAGGGCGGTGAAACCGTCGAAGGTGACCGTGTAGCCGCTGGCCTTGAAGCGGTAGCCGCCGGCATAGACGGTGACGGACACGGTGTCCTGCTGGCAGTCCGCCATCTGGCTGGCCATGAAGCGGCTCCAGATCATCCGGTAGAGCTTGGCGGTATCGCCGCTGATGCTCTTGTCCACCTCGTCGGGGGTCAGGCCCGGCACAGAGGGGCGGATGGCCTCATGGGCGTCCTGCGCTGCCGTGGCGCTCTTGGTCTTCCAGGTGCGCTTGTAGGGGCAGATATAGCTCTCGCCGTAGGCCCCGGCGATATACTCTCTGGCAGCTGCCACAGCCTCGTCGGAGATGCGGAGGCTGTCGGTACGCATATAGGTGATGAGGCCCATGGTGCCGTGGCCGGCGATGTCCACGCCTTCGTACAGCGTCTGGGCAGCCCGCATGGTGCGGGTGGCCGTGAAGCCCAGACGGCGGGATGCCTCCTGCTGCAGGGTACTGGTGATGAAGGCCGGGGTGGGCTGCTTCGCGCGCTTGCCCTTTTTCAGTTCGCCCACGGTGTACTCGGCCCCCTCGAGGCCCTTTTCGATGGCGCGGGCCTCGGCCTCAGAGTGCGGCAGGAGCTTTTTTCCCTTGTCGTCGGAGGCCAGACGGGCCGTAAAGCTCTTCCGGCCCACGCCCAGGGTGGCGTCCACGTTCCAGTATTCCTCGGGCTTGAAGGCTTCGATCTCCTTCTCGCGGTCGTCGATGATGCGGACGGCCACGCTCTGGACGCGGCCCGCCGACAGGCCGCGCCGGACTTTCCGCCACAGGAAGGGGCTCAGCTTATAGCCCACCAGACGGTCCAGCACACGGCGGGCCTGCTGGGCGTTGAAGAGGTCTTCATTGATGGCGCGGGGGTGGGCCATGCCCTCCTTCACGCCCTTCTTGGTGATCTCATCGAAGGTCACGCGGTTGGGCTCGTGGGGGTCGAGACCCAGGATGTTGGCCAGATGCCAGCTGATGGCTTCGCCTTCACGGTCCGGGTCGGTCGCCAGCAGCACACCGTCGGAGTGCTTGGCCTTGCTCTTCAGCTCTTTGATGAGCTTTTCCTTGCCTTTGATGCTGATGTATTGCGGCGCATAGTCATGCTCGATGTCGATGCCCAGCTGGGAGGCGGGCAGATCGCGGATGTGGCCCATGCTGGCCGTAACTTCGTAGTCTTTGCCCAGATATTTGCCGATGGTCTTCGCCTTGGCAGGCGACTCCACGATGACGAGTTTTGCCATTACGTTCTTCTCCTATATATAAATCCTCATCAGTCGCTGTGCTCAGGGAAAAGGCGAAGCCCGCCATTTTCCCTGGAAACACCCGTGTGCCGGACTGCCAAAGGCTCCCCTGGATAGGGGAGCTGTCGCGTCAGCGACTGAGAGGTTTATTCTTCTTAACTTGCGCTTCCTCCGCGCAGAATATACCGTTTGCCCGGCAGGCAGCTCACCCGGCCCGCAAGCTCGAGCTTCATCAGGACGCCCAGCAGCGCCGCCGTGGGCAGGCCGCTCTTGACGCCCAGCTCCTCCACGCCCTGCGCCTTTGCGCCGAGACAGGAGAGCACCAGCCGCTCATTTTCACTCAGGGGCCGGGGCGTCTCCCGGGGTGCCGGGGCCGGTCTTGCGGTCTGCAGCCCCAGTGTACCAAATAAATCCGCCGCTGTACAGACCGCTTTTGCGCGTCCGTCCCGCAGAAGGGCATTCGTCCCCGCCGAGGCGGGCGAAAAAATGCTGCCCGGCACGGCGAATACCGGCTTACCGTACCGCTCTGCGTGGCCCACGGTGGACATGGTGCCGCTCTTTTCCTTGGCCTCCACCACCACCAGCGCCCCGGAGAGGGCCGCGATGAGGCGGTTGCGCTGCAAAAATCCCACGGCACCCACCGGCTCACTTTCGGGCGGGTACTCGCTGATGACGCAGCCCCGCCTCTCGATGGCCCGGCGGAGTTCCCGGTTGGCGGCGGGGTAGGTCCGGTCGATGGGGACGCCCATCACCGCGATGGTGGGGCAGTTCTCCCCTACCGCCGCCCGGTGTCCGGCGCTGTCCAGTCCGTCGGCCAGACCGCTCACGATGATGGCCCCCGCCCGGGCGAGGCCCCGCCCAATATCCTCTGCGGCCCGCAGACCGTATTCGGTGGGCTTCCGGGTCCCCACCATTCCCACGGCGGCAGGCTCATTGAGCCAGCGGGGGTCGCCGGTGCAGTAGAGCACCAGCGGCATATCGCAGATGCGGGAGAAGGCCAGCGGATAGTCCGGGTCGTCATAGGGCAGGATGCGGATGCGCCGGGCCGCGCACCGCCGCGCAAAGGCCCGGTAGTGCTCAGGGGTGTTATCCGGCAGGCAGGCGCGCTGGACGGCGGCAGGTCCGGCAACGGCAGCAAAGGCGTCGGTGTCCCGGGCCTCCCATGCCTCCTGCGCCCCGCCGAAGGCATCCAGCACGGCTCCGGCCCGCTGACTGCCCGCGCCCAGCGTCCCCGCCAGCCAGAGCCAGCACAGGAGCGGGTCGGGGGCCGGGTCGGGCGGGAAAAGGCTCAGCTGCCCCTCCCCGGCCCGCGTCACAGGCTCTCCTCCCGGAAATGCCAGAGCAGGATGCTGCCCGCGATGCCGGCGTTCAGGCTCTCGACCCGGTCGGTCATGGGGATGCGGACGGTGCCGGTGCAGGCGGCGATGGTCTCATCGGTGAGGCCCTGACCCTCGCTGCCGATGACGACACAGACGCCGTCCGGATAGCCGGACGCCGCCGCACTCAGGGGCTGGGACTGGTAGAGGGCGGCGGCAAGGCAGGTGATGCCCTTCTCCCGCAGCAGGGCGATGGCCTCGGGCATCTTCCCCGCCTCGATGACGGGGATGCGCACCGCTGCGCCCATGGAGGCCCGAAGGGTCTTGGGCGCAAAGACGCTGGCGCAGCCGTCGCTGAGCAGCACGCCGTCAAAGCCGAAGGCCGCCGCAGAGCGGAGCAGCGTTCCCACGTTGCCGGGGTCCTGTACCCGCTCGAGGGCGAGGTAGCGCCCGCCGGTCTTTACCTCTTCTAAGGTATGCACCGGGGTACGGAAGACGCCGAACACCCCCTGATGGGTCCCCACGTCGGCCAGCTTATCGGCCACATGGTCTTCCACAAGGTAGTGTTCGCCCGGCAATTCCGAAAGCTCCGGGCATTTTTCCAGCGCCGACTCGGTGCAGAAGAGGGTCTCCAGCTCTGCGCCCCGGCAAAGCTCGGGGCAGAGCTTCCGCCCCTCGGCCAGAAAGCGGCCCTCGGTGCGGCGGAACGCCCCGCTGGACGCCAGACGGCAGGCGTATTTGACTTTTGCGTTTTCCCGGCTGGTGATCTTCTCCATCCGTCTTTCCTCCAACTACCAAAACATACAAAAAGGACGCCCGCGTATTTGATACGCGCGGGCGTCTTTTTTAAGGTCTATTAGGCGTTCTTCACGGTCTCGACCAGAGCTGCGAAGCTCTTGGGATCGTTGATGGCCATCTCGCTGAGCATCTTGCGGTTGATCTCGATGCCGGCGGTCTTCAGGCCGTGCATGAACGTGGAGTAGTTCATGCCGTTGAGCTTGCAGGCTGCGGAGATACGGGTGATCCACAGGGAGCGGAAATCTCTCTTCTTCAGGCGGCGGCCGACATAAGCGTAGGTCAGGGACTTCATGACCTGCTCGTTGGCCATCTTGAAGTGGCGGGATTTGTTGCCCCAGTAGCCCTTGGCGAGCTTGAGGGTCTTGTTTCTTCTCTTGCGCGTCATCATCGCGCCTTTAACACGTGCCATATTGTATAAGCCTCCTTAAAGCGTATCGTTGTAAATTATTTGTAGGGGATCATCTTGCGGATCGTGCTGGCAGTGGTCTTGTCAGCATAGCCGCCCTGACGCAGACGACGCGTACGCTTGGTGGGCTTCTTGGTCAGGATGTGGCTCTTGAAAGCCTTGGCGACCTTGACCTTACCGGACTTGGTCAGATTGAATCTCTTTTTGGAACCGCTGTGGGTTTTCAGCTTGGGCATAGTAGTTTCTCCTTTTCGTATTTGTAGTGGCGCTCAAAGTTACTTTCCCGCCTTGGGGGAAAGGAAGATCGACATGCTGCGGCCTTCCATTTTCGGCTCTTTATCCAGGTTGGCGACCTCGGCGACGGACTCTGCAAAGCGCACAAGAAGATCGCGGCCGATGTCCGTGTGTGCCATCTCGCGGCCGCGGAAGCGGACAGAGACCTTGACACGGTTGCCGTCGGCAATGAATTTCTGGGCGTTTTTGAGCTTGGTGTTAAAATCGCCCACGTCGATACCGGGGGACATGCGCACTTCCTTGATCTCGACGACATGCTGGTTCTTTCTGGCTTCCTTTTCGCGCTTGCCCTGTTCAAAGCGGAACTTGCCGTAGTCCATGAGCTTGCACACAGGCGGCTTGGCCTGCGGCGAGATCTTGACTAAGTCAAGCCCCTGCTCGTCGGCGATGTGCTGCGCCTGCGCGGCAGACATGATGCCGAGCTG
>ERZ773164.2647-NODE-2647-length-14080-cov-6.003922_pt1 | contig 14080 bp, 10 predicted proteins | sample MGYA00511917_ERZ773164 | MGnify/ENA primary metagenome ERZ773164 (study PRJEB29015, sample SAMEA2737847) | human gut metagenome | biome: human gut; feature: human-associated habitat; material: faeces | place: China | collected 2012 ...
AAAAAGTAACGTGAATGGCATCGGTAAAAGTGAAATTCCGTCCTTCTTCCGTAAATGGCAAGGAGGGCAGTATCTACTATCAGGTGATACACAACCGCGCGGTCCGCCAAATCAAGACGGATTGCCGGATATTTGAAAGCGAATGGAACGGCAAAACATCGGCGGTTGCCGTTCCTGTTCTGGCAAGTATCGAACGGAAAAACTACCTTCAATCGGTCGCAAGCCGAATCGAATGGGATGTAAAACGCCTGACGGCAATCATCGCATTGCTTGAAAAGGGAACCCAAAGTTACACGGTAGATGACATCCTCGTGAAATTCAACAGGCAAGCGGACGGACAATCCCTGTTCCCTTTCATGCAAGGCATCATCGGACAGTTGAAGTGGCTGAACAGAATCCGCACGTCGGAAACATACGCCGCCACGCTTGCCAGTTTCATGAAGTTCCGTGACGGTCAGGACATCCTATTGTGTGAAATAGACGGCGACACGATGATGCTGTATGAGGCATGGCTGAAAGCCAACGGCAACTGCCCCAATACAACCTCGTTCTATATGCGCATACTACGTGCCGTCTATAACCGTGCCGTGGAAAAGGAACTGACGGAACAGAGGCATCCTTTCAAGCACGTTTACACTGGAATAGACAAGACCGTGAAACGTGCCGTTCCGTTGAAAGCCGTCAAGCGCATCAAGGAACTTGACCTAACACTGAAACCGCATTTGGACTATGCAAGGGATATGTTTCTCTTTTCGTTCTATACCCGTGGTATGTCGTTTATTGACATGGCTTATCTGAAGAAGTCGGACTTGAAGAACGGCATCCTGACATACCGCAGGAGAAAGACTGGACAACAACTGACAATCAAGTGGGAGAAGTGCATGGAGGAAATCGTGACCAAATACAAAGACCGTTCCGTCACACAATATCTGTTGCCGATAATCACCAACCCGTTTGCCAATGAACGTGTACAATACAGAAATGCCCTTTACCGAATAAACACTGCACTGAAAGAGGTTGCAAGGCTCGTGAATATATCCATTCCATTGACAATGTATTGTGCCCGGCACGGTTGGGCAAGTGTCGCCAAAAGCAAGAACATACCGCTTTCGGTCATCAGTGAGGGTATGGGGCACGACTCCGAGGAAACAACGCGCATCTACCTCGCCTCGCTTGATACGAGCGTGGTGGACAGAGCGAACAGTCTTATCCTGAAAGACTTGTGATTTATATGTTGGAATCTGTGTTTTGCAAATGCTTTCATCTCTTGATTAGAGACAAAGGCAAGTGTGCAAATATACGAAAAATAGGGCTATTTCTTGCAGAATATCCATAAAAACTGCTTTTCATCAAGTAAGAAAAGCACTTTTTGTTTAGTATTTCCCTTTGTGCCGAGTTATAAGTCACTGTATGCCAATACTTGTTTCATGACATTTCTCTCTAATCAAGAGATGAATGTACGGCAAGGATTTTAAGCATTGTAACACTATGGAACTGCCCGTACAGTTTGACAACATAAACCGCCGTGTCGTGGACGACCTCAAGGAGAAACTTACCGCCGCAAGCAGCCTGTCTGTCGCGGCGGCAAGTTTTTCCATCTATGCCTTTGAAGCCTTGAAAAAGGAGTTGGAAGCGGTACGCGAGTTACGTTTTATTTTCACTTCGCCTACCTTTAACAAGGACACGGCAAAGAAACAACAACGCGAATTTTACATCCCAAAGCTGAATCGCGAGCGTAATCTCTACGGCTCTGAATTTGAAATATGCTTGCGCAATCAGTTGTCGCAGAAGGCCATTGCCCGTGAGTGTGCAGAGTGGATTCGCTGCAAGGTGCGTTTTAAAAGCAATGTATCGGGCGGAGTGATGAACGGCTTTATGAACGTAGCCAACGGCAAGGGAAACGATTTTACTTACTTTCCATTCAACGAGTTCACCACTACTGAACTTGGCATTGAACGAGGCAATAATCTCTGTCCGGGCATCATGCGCTTTCCGTCACCATACGCCGAACAGTACATCAGGAATTTTGACGAACTGTGGCGTGACAAAGACCGCTTTCAGGACGTGACCGACACTGTAATTGAGAATATCGAAACCGTTTACCGTGAGAATGCGCCGGAGTTCATCTACTTCGTTACACTCTACAATATCTTCCACGAGTTTCTGGAAGACATCAGCGAAGACGTATTGCCTAATGAGGCAACAGGATTCAAGAATAGTGAAATCTGGGGCAAACTCTACAACTTCCAGCGTGATGCCGCCTTTGCAATCATCAACAAGCTGGAGAAATACAACGGTTGCATCCTTGCCGACAGCGTGGGCTTGGGCAAGACGTTTACGGCACTGGCAGTCATCAAGTATTATGAGAATCGCAACAAGTCGGTGCTGGTGCTTTGCCCGAAGAAGCTTAACGACAACTGGATAACTTACCGCAGCAACTACATGAACAACCCAATCGCCCGTGACCGCCTACGCTACGACATTCTGTTCCATACTGACCTGTCGCGTGACACGGGCAGGACCAACGGTCTTGACCTCTCGCATATCAACTGGGGCAATTATGACCTTGTGGTCATTGACGAAAGCCACAACTTCCGTAACGGCGGCAAGGTGACGACCGACGATGATGACAACCCGAAAGAGAACCGTTACCTGCGTCTGATGAACCGAGTGATGCGACAGGGCGTAAAAACAAAGGTGCTGATGCTTTCGGCCACACCTGTGAACAACCGATTCAACGACCTGAAGAACCAGTTGCAGCTTGCCTACGAGGGAGATGCGTCGAACATTGACGGACTGCTTAGCACCAAGAACAGCATAGACGACATTTTTCGTCAGGCGCAGACGGTCTATAACCGTTGGAGCAAGCTGCCAGCCGAGGAACGTACCGCCAAGGCATTGCAGGACGCATTGAGTTTCGATTTCTTCGAGGTACTCGATGCTGTCACCATAGCCCGAAGCCGCAAGCATATCGAGCAGTATTACGACACGGCAGGCATAGGCAAGTTTCCTCATCGTTTGCCGCCACTGTCGCGCCGCCCCAAGCTGACCAACTTGGACAATGCCGTTACCTACAACGACATATACAATCTTATCCAAAAGCTAAATCTTGCCATCTATACGCCCTCTGATTTCATCCTGCCGTCAAAGCGTTACAAATATATGACTGGTAAGGAAAGCGACAAGGATTTTTATGCTGGACTGTCAATGTCTGGACGAGAGCGTGGCATACGCCGTCTGATGTGCATCAACCTGCTGAAACGCTTGGAGAGTTCGGTAGCCTCGTTCCGTCTTACCGTGGAGCGTGTGAGGGAACAGGTAAACGGTGTATTGGAGAAAATCGGCAAGGCTGATTTAAGCAATGTAACGGTGGATGGTGACCTAACGCCCGACGGCTTGGATATGGATGACAGCGAGAGCGACGTGTTCATCGGCAACAAGAAAGGGAAAGTTTGCCTTGCCGACATGGACTATATATCGTGGAGCGGATATTTGGAGAAAGACTTGAGGACGCTTGACCTGCTCTTGCATAAAGTTTCAGCCATTACGCCTGCGCATGACGGCAAACTCGCTCAACTGAAAGCTGATTTGCAAGAGAAGTTTACGCATCCCATAAACAGCAACAACAAGAAAGTTATCATCTTCACAGCTTTTTCAGACACGGCGGTTTACCTCTACGACAACCTCGCACCAATCATCAAGGAACGTTTCGGACTAGACACCGCCCTTATAACTGGCGACGTGGAGGCACGCTCCACGCTGAAGCTGAAGGCAAGGCAGAAACTCGATTTCAACACCGTACTCACTCTTTTCTCTCCTGTCAGTAAGGAGAAAGCCGCCATCTTTCCAGACACCGACGGAGAGATTGACGTGCTCATTGCCACCGACTGCATCAGCGAGGGGCAGAACTTGCAGGACTGCGACTATCTGGTAAACTTCGACATTCACTGGAATCCCGTGCGCATCATCCAGCGTTTCGGGCGAATCGACCGCATCGGCTCGCGCAACGCCGTCATACAGATGGTGAATTACTGGCCTGACGTGTCGCTTGACGAGTACATCAACCTGAAAGCCCGTGTGGAAGCGCGAATGAAGGTGTCGGTGCTTACTGCCACTGGCGACGACAATCCATTGACCACCGAGGAGCAGAACGACCTCGATTATCGTAAGGAACAACTGCAACGCCTGCAACATGAAGTAATAGACCTTGAGGATATGAACACGGGCGTGTCAATCATGGATTTAGGGCTGAACGAGTTCCGCCTCGACCTGTTGGCTTACATGAAAGACAATCCCGACGTGGAGCACACACCCAACGGACTTCATGCCGTGACACGCTGTCGGAAAGATACGCCCGAAGGTGTCATCTTCGTGCTGAAATCGCGCAAAGACGCACTGCCTCTCGACGTAAATAACCGCCTGCACCCGTTTTACATGGTCTATATTGACATGGACGGCAACGTGGTCATCAACCACCTTTCGCCGAAAGACTTGCTCGACCGCTTCCGCTCGTTGTGCAAGGGCAAGGCGGAGCCGGACAAGAACTTGTGCCACTTATTCAATAAGGAAACACGCGACGGCGCGGACATGAGCCGTTACTCAAAACTATTAACCCAAGCGGTGGAAAGTATCGTGCAGACCAAGGATGTGAGTGACATGGAGAGCTTCCTCACAGGGGCGCAGACGACGCTGTTCACGGGACGCAAGGCCGAGCCTGACGACTTCGAGTTGATAGATTTCCTCGTTGTAAGAAAGGAGGATGGCGTATGTTAGGACTGCCAAAGGCGACCGAGACCAACCGCCAACTGCCCAAGACGCTTGTCTATAAACAGTTCGGCTTGACCGCGCAACAGCGTGACCACTTCGATGCGGACATCAGCCGCATGGCTATCGTAAACGTCGTTTCTCCTGATACCGTTCCGGCATTGGCGGCAGGGGAAAGCGTCAAATCATTCTACGTGCTTGCCGTTTTGCTGAAGCGCAAGGATTACGATGCTAAGAATATCGCCATGCTTGCCAAACTTATTCCGCAACATCTTCTTTTCGCCTTGCAATATGAGGATGAGATACAGCTTTCCATATTCCAAGAAAAGCTGTTCGTTTTACCGTGGCATAATGCCTCCAATCTACCGGTTTTATCTCTGAACGGTTTGAACTTAGACCGAGTATGGGATAACATTGTCACCACTGTTGGCGACTTTTCCATCCAAGGGGGAAACACGCTAAAGGAGCAAATCCAACAGGACGAGGCGCAAGCAAAACTGTGTAAACAAATCGAGCTGTTGGAGAAGCGGTGCAGACAAGAACGACAGCCGAGGCGGAAAGCTGAATTATTTGAAGAATTGAAACGATTAAAAACTAATATATAATGGAAAAGTATAAACAGGTAAACCGCAACATTAGATTTGATAGCCGGGAATTATCAAGTCCGTACAGATGCAAATTTGGTGATAAAAATATGTTTGACATTTTACGAGTTACATGCACGTATGATTCTGAAGTCCGTGCCTATGAGATAGAATCAAAATATCTTCCCGATACAGATTCCATTTATTTTTATGCACACCCCAAAGATAATTCATTTACAATACAATGGAGGTCGAAAGATGTTGAATCTCATATAAAACGAGTAAAATGATGGAAAGATTGAAGATGCAGAGCCTTGACGTTACAGGCTCCAAGATAGATAAGATAGCGAAGCTATTTCCGCAGTGCGTGACGGAACATAAGGATAAGGACGGCAAGACAGTGCTTAGCATTGACTTCGAGAAACTGCGCGATGAACTGTCTGCCGACGTGATTGACGAGGGCGAGGAGCGCTACCAGTTTACGTGGCCGGACAAGAGAGCGCACGCACACTTGGCGAATACTCAAACAACTAAGACATTACGCCCTTGCCGTGAGGAGAGCGTGGACTTCGACAATACGCAGAATCTTTATATTGAAGGTGACAACCTTGATGTACTGAAAGTTATCCGTGAAACTTATCTTGGCAAAGTCAAGATGATTTATATTGACCCGCCTTATAACACGGGAAACGACTTTGTTTACAACGATGACTTTTCGCAAGACGCTGACGAATACCAAGAAAACAGTGGGCAACTTGATGAAGAAGGCAATCGCTTGGTGCAGAACACAGAATCAAACGGACGATTCCATACGGACTGGCTCAATATGATTTATCCAAGATTGAAAGTAGCTAAAGATTTGCTTACAAAGGACGGCGTAATTTTTATTTCAATTGATGATAACGAATTGACAAATTTAAAAAGCATTTGTGATGAAATCTTCAGTAATTCAAATTTTATAGGAATCCTATCTGTAGAAAATAATCCGAAAGGGCGCAAAAACTCATCATACATATCCGTTAGTTCTGAGTATTGCGTAATTTATGCAAAAAATAAAGAGTATTCATCTTTCTTAGAAAATATACCTAAGAGAGCGGATGATATGGTTCTTGATGCTGATGGAAAATATGTTCATGGTAGTGGTAAACGTGTGTTAGTCGGAGAAAACAGCTTCAATAAAATTGTGTCAAATCCTTTATCAGAAAAGAATTATTCTGTTTACTATAATCCGACAACACATGGTTTGATTTTGAGAAAGGAAACTTATCAAGAAAATGATAGAGAATTATTAGACTTAGGCTATACAAAATACTTTTCTCACAATAAAGGAAAATTAGTTGAGAATACCTATACAGAAAACAAATTTAAAGAGTTATTTGTAAATAAGGCTCTCCAATTTTCAAAAGACAAAATATATGAAAAGAATTTCAATGACACAATCAGAATTAAAAGTTTGTTAGTCAATCGAGAGTATGAAGCTATAGTAAAAGGACACAAACAAATGTGGAGTATGGAGTTAACGACAACTGGAGCTGGAACATATTTAAAATCGTTATTTAATATGGAAGAAGCTCCATTCCCTGCTTCTAAAAACATAGGCTATTTAAAGGTTTTAATAACACTTTTCCAAAAAGACGATATCACGATATTGGATTTCTTTTCTGGCTCTTCAACTACAGCAGATGCAGTATTAAGACTCAATGCCGAGGACGGTGGCAGCCGCAAGTTCATCATGGTGCAGTTGCCCGAAAAGACTGATGAAAAGAGCGAGGCATACAAGGCTGGGTATAAGAATATCTGCGAAATAGGCAAGGAACGCATCCGCCGCGCAGGAAAGAAAATCAAGGAAGAGAATGCTGACAAGGAGGGCATAAACAAACTCGATACGGGCTTCCGCGTATTGAAGCTTGACAGCTCGAATATGCAAGACGTGTATTACACGCCAAAGGATTTTACCGAACACGACCTCTTCGCAGACAATGTGAAGCCCGACCGCACAGCGGAAGATTTGCTTTTCCAAGTGATGCTCGACCTCGGCGTGGAGCTTTCCGCCACCATAGAGCAACGGACAATAGACGGCAAGCACGTGTTTTTCGCAAACGACAATTACCTTGTTGCCTGCTTCGACGAAAACATCGCCGAAAGCACCATCACGGAGATAGCCAAGATAAAGCCTTACTATTTCGTAATGCGTGACAGCTCACTTGCTTCTGACAACGTGGCCGATAACTTCGACCAACTATTTGAAACGTACAGCAAGGACACCATACGCAAGATTATCTGAAAATAATAAATCGTCATGAAATCATGGCTTTTTGATTGCAATATGAAACGTGGCAAAACGCGAGGCAAAAGGTGGCAGATGGCAAGGCGAAAGCTACCCGATTGCGATGTGAAAGATGCCCTTTTATAAATTAAGGTCATGATTGACAAAAAGATGAAGAAATGAAATTTCAATTCAAGATACAGCAATACCAGACGGATGCGGTGGAGAATACTATCGGCGTGTTTGCCGGACAACCGTCACACAACCCTGCAGCTTACCGCCGCGACGTGGGACGCGAGCGGCTGGACTTTGAGGAAACTGGCTACCGCAATGCGGAGGTGGAACTGGACGCGAGGCAGTTATTGGAGAATATCCGCAAGGTGCAGCGTGAGAGCAACATCCCGTTGTCAGACAAGTTGGTGACTACAAACGGATTGGGCGCGTGCAGCCTCGACATTGAAATGGAAACGGGTACGGGCAAGACTTACGTTTACATCAAGACCATGTTCGAGTTGAACAAGCGTTACGGGTGGAGCAAGTTCATCGTGGTGGTGCCGAGCATCGCCATCCGCGAGGGCGTGGCAAAGAGTTTTTCCATGCTTGAAGACCACTTCATGGAGTTCTACGGACGAAAAGCGCGCTACTTCGTATATGACAGCGGCAACTTGAACAGGCTCGATAGTTTTTCGAGCGACGGTGGCATCAACGTGATGATAATCAACACGCAGGCTTTCGCCGCCTCGCTGAAAGAAGGAGGACGGAGCAAGGAGAGCCGCATCATTTACAGTCGGCGTGATGAGTTCGGTAGCCGCCGACCCATTGACGTGATAGCCGCCAACCGCCCCATTGTAATCATGGACGAGCCGCAGAAGATGGAGGGAGATGCCACGCAAGCAGGCTTGAAACGTTTTATGCCGCTGTTCGTGCTGAACTACTCCGCCACGCACAAGACAAAACACAACACAGTGTATGCACTCGACGCTTTGGACGCATACCAAAAGAAGTTGGTGAAGCGCATACAAGTGAAAGGTTTTGAACTGAAGAACCTGCAAGGGACTAACACCTATCTTTATATTGACAGCATCATTCTGTCGAAGAAAGAACCGCCGATGGTGAGGATAGAACTGGAGGTGAAACGCAATGGAGGCATAAGGCGCGAATCAAGAAAACTGGCTTATGGTGATGACTTGTTTGTTGTGTCCGAGCTTAACCAATACAAGGGCTATGTGATTTCGGACATAAATCCGTTCCGTAACACGGTGACATTTCTCAACGGCGTGACGCTGCACAAAGGCGAAGTGGTGGGCGACGTGAGCGAACTTGCCCTGCAAAGGGTGCAGATACGCGAGACCATCCGTTCACACTTTGAGAAAGAGTGCGAATTGTTTGAAAAAGGCATTAAGACCCTTTCGCTGTTCTTTATTGACGAGGTGGCGAAATACAAAAGCTATGACGAACAAGGCAACGAAGTGAAAGGCATTTTCCAACAAATCTTCGAGGAGGAATATACCAACCTGCTGAACGAGAACCTCTCGCTATTCGATGACGCTTACCAAGCATATTTGCGTCGTTTCTCCGTGCAGGAAATTCACAACGGATATTTCTCCATCGACAAGAAGAGCGGGCACGCCATTGATAGCAAGACGGGAAGGAAGAGCGACTATTCTGATGACATATCCGCTTACGACCTCATCTTGAAGAACAAAGAACGCTTGTTGAGCTTCGACGAACCTACCCGTTTTATCTTTTCACATTCGGCATTGCGCGAGGGCTGGGATAATCCCAACGTGTTCCAAATATGCACGTTGCGTCACAGCAATTCGGAAGTGAACAAGCGGCAGGAAGTGGGGCGCGGACTTCGCCTGTGCGTTGACAAGGATGGCAACCGTATGGACTATGAAACGCTGGGCGACAGCGTACATGACATCAACAGGCTGACCGTCATAGCCAACGAAAGTTACAGCACCTTTGTGGACGACCTGCAAAAGAAAACGCGCGAATCATTGCGTGAGCGTCCGAGATTTGCCACAGTTGATTACTTTAAGGGAGAGACGTTGCTACTCGCCGATGGCACGAAGCACACTATCACGGACATGGAGGCAGTATCAATCCAAGCCTATCTTTACGACAACGAATATATTGATGAAAATGGCTTGGTGACGCAACGCTACAAGAATGACTTGCAGGAAAACCGCTTAGCGGCATTGCCACATAAGTTAGAGTCGATGACGCAAGGCATTCAAGCACTTGTACAAAGCACATTCGACGAGAACATCCTGCTTAATGAGATGATAGAAGACGGCAACCAAACGCAGTCGCCCGAAAACAAGCTGAACGAGAACTTTGCCAAGAAGGAGTTTCAGGAGCTATGGCATAACATCAACCACAAGTATGTCTATACCGTACATTATGACAGTGACGAACTTGTCCGCAAAGCCGTAGCCGCCATTGACAAGGAACTGTACGTGACGGAACTGAAATACATCATGACCGAAGGTGAGCAACAGGCGGCAGACCAATTCGGTGCTACGCACACCACGACGAAACGGATAGGCACAGTAAGCACATCAACCGTAAAGTACGACCTTGTGGGTGAGATAGCCAAGGGCGCGACGCTGACACGCCGCACGGTGGTGGCCATCCTGAAAGGCATCAGCCAAGCCAAGCTGTACATGTTCCGCAACAACCCGGAAGAATTTATAAGAAAGACAATCCGCATCATCAAGGAACAGAAAGCCACAATGATTGTGGAACACATCAGTTACAACAAGATAGCGGAAGCATACGACAGTACCATCTTCACGCAGGAGAAACACACGCAGCCGATAGAGAAGGCATACGCGGCAAAGAAGCACGTCATGGACTATGTGTTCCCAGACAGCAAGGGCGAAGCCGAATTTGCCGAAAACCTTGACGGAGCGACCGAGGTATGTGTTTATGCCAAGCTGCCCCGTGCGTTTCAAATCCCCACACCCGTCGGCAACTATGCGCCCGATTGGGCAATCGCTTTCAACAAGGGCACGGTGAAACACATCTTCTTCATTGCCGAGACCAAAGGCTCAATGGGTACAATGGAACTGCGTGGTGTAGAGAAAGCCAAGATTGAATGTGCAGAAAAACTGTTTAATGATGTTTCAACCAGTCACGTGCGCTATCACCAAGTAAAGAGCTATCAGAATCTGCTGGATGTAATGAAGAAATTAGATTAAGAATGTAAAATTATGACAACGAGAGACAAACAATGCCATAAAAGAAATTTCTTTATGACAATTTGACAGGCTCCGACTATTCTTTTTTTGAATAGATGCTATCGGCATATAATTTGTTTGTATCCTCAAAAAGAAAATTTTGCAGAATATGAATGACTTGTTTAATGAATTTATATCAAATATTACATTAACCCCAAGCCAACAAGAAGACGCTTTGAGAAAATATACGGGGGTATGTGAAAAACTTTACCATGCTTATTATGGTGAAGGAACATATGATAGCAGTAAGCAATATTTGTTTGGCTCATATAAGACCAAAACTAATATACGGCCGCTTACAGAAAGTCAGGATGTGGATGTCTTATTCAAAATACCACAATCGACGTTTGATAAATATGACGCTTACACAAGTAATGGTCAAGCAGCCTTGCTTCAAGAGGTTAAAAATATCTTGAAAGAAAAATATACAACAACAGATAAAATAAAAGCATGGGGAAAAGTTGTACTCGTACAATTTGCAGAGAATCATCATAATGTAGAGCTTTTACCGGCTTTAGAAAGAACGGATGGTACTTTTATCATACCTAATTCGGAAGCGAGGGGTTCATGGGAGTATTTTAACCCAAGGGCAGAAGTGGACAAATTCAACAATTCCAATAAAGCAACTAAAGGTCTTACCCGTACTTTAGCCAAGATGCTTAAAGCTTGGGCGCATAATACATCATCTATGAATTATAAATCTTACAAAAGATTGGGTGATGTCATTGCCTTTTTACAACTTAATTATCCCAATGGTAGCGATAGTACAAGTTACGACAAGATTGTTTTTGATTTTTTTGATTATATGAGATACAGGTGTAACGAAGAAATTAAACCATATATTGATACGGCCTTTAAACGTGCCCAAAAAGCATTGGAATATAGAGATAATGGCAAACCTAAAGAGGCATCGGAAGAATGGATTAAAGTATTTGGTAATGAGTTCCCTATCGCAAAAGAGAATGCTATGCGGGAAGAAAAAGAATCTTCAATTATTGAAAATCCAGCTCGTCCATGGTTCGACTCACAGAAGATGAAGAAAATTGGTTAAAGAATAACTATCCTAAACTTTCATATGACAGGGAAAGGTCTGTAATATATGGACCTTTTTCTATATATCATTGCTACAAAAATAAGCCTTCAATTAAAGCTACTTTTGAGATTGAAGTAAGATTGTGGCTTATGAAAAGTAGGAATGAGTATCCTATTGTGTATAATACAGATAACAAAATCCTTAAAATTGCTCAGAGAAAATGTCTTTTAAGAGATGATTTGCATATAAATTATGATGATTCATTATGCTTGGGACTACCAGAAAAGTTTTCTGAATACTTTCCACGAGGTTTCTATATAGAGGATTTGTTCCCAATTTTATCTTCTTTCTTTTATTGGGTCGCTTATTATGAGCGTTACGATGAAGCCCCTTGGGTTGCAGAACGACATGGAAGTGATGCAAGAATTGAATATTATATAGAAAAAGGGGATATTGAGACTATTAGAAGAATATACAAAATCAAATTGGGATTTGGCATCGCAAAATCAAAACTCCGAAATTACTTAAAATCTGAGGCATTAAAAAATCAATTAATAAAGAAACTATTGTCATGAACGAATCAACTCGACTTTTATATAAATGTATTGAAGGCCGTTATGTTAAAGTAACATGGTCTCATAAAATTCAAGAATCGCAAGGGGATATTTATTTGGAAAAAAGTAAATGCATAAAGAACACTATGTGTTGGCTTTCAGTCTTAACAACTGGTAGTGCTTTATCCTCAATGCTTTCTTTTGTTGATATAGATGAGCAAATTATATATTCGATTACAGCATGTTTAGCTGTAATATTGTCATATTTTACGATACGATATAAAGATAATCAGCTTGAAATGAAGGCAAAAGAAAACAAAGACTTTGCCGCTAAATTGCATAATTTAAGGAATAAGTATGAAGCATTGATGACTGATATTTGCGCAGGTTTGCTAAACGATGCAGAAATTATAGCTCAAAGAAACAACTTGAGCGATGAAGAAAATTTGCTGTACAGCGATGCCCCATATACATCATCTTCAGCTGTAAAAAGAGCAAATAAAGCATTGAAAATAAAAAAGGAATCAACTACAGAGGAGGATGAGATTGACGCTATAGTGCCAACAGATTTAATTGTGCATTAAAATATAATCCATTTTCATATTCTGCACAAAATATATAGTGTCCATTCGTTTATCTGAATTTTATTGTTTATCTTTGCACGAGTTGATTGACTTATTGGAAATGAGCAGAATGGTGAAGCTCGATGGTTTCTAAACCATTACCTATTCTCTTTTTTATTGATGATAATTTTCTGATTTACAGCTATATTTTATTTAGTGCAACATTTGTGTAACTGCAAAAGACAAAGATGTCACGTACCTGTTCTACTCGTTTAATTGTGAACTCTTTAGCGAGAATGATTTTAATCTCGTCCATTGTCAGAAATTCAGGATCTGTTTCTTCCAGTTTGAAGCGATAGTAAGCAAACGGATCTTTCTTTATCCAGTCGTTTTCCAAAGCAATGCGGATAATCTTCTTCAAATTTTTCAATCGGGTGATAGCGGAGTTCTGCGCACAACCTTTTTCAATCTTCAAAAAAGCATCGAACTTAGAAATGAAGTTGGCTTCCAAGTTGTTCAGAGCAATATCCGATAACTGATATTCTTTCTTAATGAATTCCTCCAAATATCGGGTAGTGGTTTCATATCGTTGAACGGTTTTACTAACAAAGTCTTTGCCGATCAGCTTACGACTTTGTTCGTTGTGTTCTCTGAATACTTGCAAAAGGGTTTTGCTTTCTTCATCTACACCATAATACAGTTTTCTCACAAGATCAACGGTGATAACCTTGTCGGAAGTTTCCAGTTCCCTATAAATTTGGTGTATGCGTGAGCGTATGATTTCTATGTAATGGTTCAGTTCCACCGACATACGGTCTTTTCCTTTTGAATTCTCTTTTGCTTGATTCCATAGGTTTACGGGACAACTTCTTTTGATAGAAATATCTACCATACAGCCGTTTACAGTGATTCTCATGCACACGGGTGCTTCTCCGTTCTTTAATAACTTGGCTTTTTTGATAAAGAACAAAACAGAAAATGATTTTCTAGCCATTTTTACATCGTTTTTAAAGTTACAAAACTATGTATTCTCTTCCAAAGTAAGTCTATGCAAAAGACTATGAATCA
>ERZ773164.2648-NODE-2648-length-14074-cov-26.466938_pt1 | contig 14074 bp, 10 predicted proteins | sample MGYA00511917_ERZ773164 | MGnify/ENA primary metagenome ERZ773164 (study PRJEB29015, sample SAMEA2737847) | human gut metagenome | biome: human gut; feature: human-associated habitat; material: faeces | place: China | collected 2012 ...
TGGCGGATTATCTGGTGGCGAAAGGCGTACCGTTCCGCGAGGCGCACCATATTGTTGGTGAAGCGGTGGTGGAAGCCATTCGTCAGGGCAAACCGCTGGAAGATCTGCCGCTCAGTGAGTTGCAGAAATTCAGTCAGGTGATTGACGAAGATGTCTATCCGATTCTGTCGCTGCAATCGTGCCTCGACAAGCGTGCGGCAAAAGGCGGCGTCTCACCACAGCAGGTGGCGCAGGCGATTGCTTTTGCAAGGGCGCGGTTGGGGTAATTTGTTTATATTGCTCCCCTGAAAATGGGGAGCTTACCACGCCTACAAAGTGCGACACTTCGTAGGCGGATAAGGCGTTTACGCCGCATCAGGCAGAAATTTGTCAGCATTCTGGTGACCTTAAATTTAACGCCCAACCAGAACCATTATTTGTCACATTCCTTTTTATTCTTGCGTCTTCTTTACCTTCACTCCCTCCATAAAAATCATATTTTCAATACATCAAACAATGCATGTTTTAATTAATTGAATATAATTCATTTCTATTGCTGTGCTCATTTTTAATGATTAATGGAGTTTGTTATGTGATTATTTAACGTGTTGTTTTAACGATGGTGGTTAATTATTAAGATGATTTTTGAGGGTATTTTTTCTCCTCGGCGGAAATTTTTGTTTTTAATGTGATCACGGTTGAATAATCGCTCTTTCTCCCTTGTATGGTAGTAGACGTAAAATTAAGTTTGAAGCGTCTATTTACAACACAGGAGATTGCAATAATGAAAATTATTGCTGCAGATGTTTTTGTCACTTGCCCAGGACGTAATTTCGTTACGCTTAAAATAACCACTGAAAGCGGACTTTGTGGATTAGGAGATGCCACGTTAAATGGTCGCGAATTGTCGGTCGCTTCTTATTTGAAAGATCATCTTTGCCCACAACTAATTGGCCGCGATGCCAGCCGTATCGAAGATATCTGGCAATTCTTTTATAAAGGTGCTTACTGGCGACGTGGCCCCGTCACAATGTCAGCCATTTCTGCCATTGATATGGCGTTATGGGATATCAAAGCTAAAGCGGCAAATATGCCATTGTATCAACTGCTTGGTGGTGCTTCTCGTGAAGGCGTGATGGTTTATTGCCACACCGCCGGGCGGACGATCGATGAAGTCCTTGAAGACTATGCAAAGCACCAGCAGATGGGCTTTAAGGCGATTCGTGTGCAGTGCGGTGTACCGGGTATGCAAACTACTTATGGCCTGGCGAAGGGCAAAGGCCTGGCGTATGAACCGGCAACCAAAGGCCTGTGGCCAGAAGAGCAGTTGTGGTCTTCAGAAAAGTATCTCGATTTTACGCCGAAGTTATTTGAAGCGGTGCGTAATAAGTTCGGTTTTAACGAACATCTGTTGCATGACATGCACCATCGCCTGACCCCCATCGAAGCGGCGCGCTTTGGGAAGAGCATTGAGGATTACCGCCTGTTCTGGATGGAAGATCCGACGCCTGCCGAGAACCAGGAATGTTTCCGTCTGATTCGCCAGCATACCGTGACGCCGATTGCGGTCGGTGAAGTGTTTAACAGTATCTGGGACTGCAAGCAGTTAATCGAAGAGCAGCTGATTGATTATATTCGCACGACGATTACCCATGCAGGCGGCATTACCGGGATGCGGCGGATTGCCGATTTTGCATCGCTTTATCAGGTACGTACCGGTTCGCATGGCCCTTCAGATTTATCGCCTGTTTGTCATGCGGCGGCGCTGCATTTTGACCTCTGGGTGCCAAACTTTGGCGTTCAGGAGTACATGGGCTATTCCGAACAAATGCTTGAAGTCTTCCCGCACAGCTGGTGCTTCGAGGAAGGTTATATGCACCCAGGCGATGAACCGGGGCTGGGTATTTCTTTCGATGAGAAACTGGCGGCGAAATATCCGTATGACCCGGCGTATCTCCCCGTCGCACGACTGGAAGATGGCACTTTGTGGAACTGGTAATAACGGTTCGCTTAATTATTTTCTGAATAATCATCAAATCGATTAATTCCGCTCAAGGAGCTAAAAATGGACGTTGATGTGTCAACCAGTGTTGCGGGTAATAAACCGCAACGGATTCGTCGTATTCAGACAGTGACCCTGGTTTTATTATTTATGGCGGGGATCGTTAATTTTCTCGACCGTTCGTCATTGAGCGTGGCAGGCGAAGCGATTCGTGGCGAGTTAGGATTATCGGCGACAGAGTTTGGTGTTTTGCTTTCTGCATTTTCTCTGTCTTATGGTTTTTCACAACTACCTTCCGGTATTTTGCTAGACCGCTTTGGCCCACGAATTGTTTTAGGCGCAGGCTTAATATTCTGGTCATTAATGCAGGCATTAACAGGAATGGTTAATTCTTTTAGCCACTTTATTTTAATGCGTATCGGTCTGGGTATTGGCGAAGCGCCATTTATGCCTGCGGGAGTAAAGTCGATCACCGACTGGTATGCACAAAAAGAACGCGGCACGGCGCTGGGGATTTTTAACTCATCTACCGTTATCGGTCAGGCTATCGCGCCTCCTGCTCTTGTATTGATGCAGCTGGCATGGGGCTGGCGGACGATGTTCGTTATCATCGGCGTGGCAGGGATTCTGGTTGGGATCTGTTGGTACGCGTGGTATCGCAACCGGGCGCAGTTTGTCCTGACTGACGAAGAACGGACGTATCTCTCCGCGCCGGTTAAACCGCGTCCACAGCTGCAATTTAGCGAGTGGCTGGCGCTGTTTAAGCATCGGACAACCTGGGGGATAATTTTAGGTTTCTCTGGCGTCAATTATACCGGTTGGCTCTACATCGCGTGGTTACCCGGTTATTTGCAGGCCGAGCAAGGTTTCAGTCTGGCGAAAACCGGTTGGGTGGCGGCGATTCCTTTCCTCGCGGCGGCAGTCGGAATGTGGGTTAACGGTATTGTTGTCGATCGACTGGCGAAAAAAGGCTACGACCTGGCGAAGACGCGTAAAACGGCTATTGTTTGCGGTTTGATGATGTCGGCATTAGGCACGTTGTTGGTCGTGCAATCTTCCTCGCCAGCCCAGGCGGTAGCGTTTATCTCAATGGCGCTATTCTGCGTGCATTTCGCGGGAACATCTGCATGGGGACTGGTGCAGGTGATGGTGTCAGAAACAAAAGTGGCTTCCATCGCCGGGATTCAAAACTTTGGCAGTTTTGTTTTTGCTTCCTTTGCTCCGATCGTAACCGGTTGGGTAGTGGATACCACACACTCGTTTAATCTGGCGTTGGTTATCGCGGCCTGTGTGACGTTCACCGGGGCGTTGTGTTACTTCTTTATTGTCAAAGATCGCATTGAGTAACCGTTACTATCAGGCTCTCTTGTTGTGGGCCTGTAGAATAAAAAAAAAAGCGGATCCTGGAGATCCGCAAAAGTTCACGTTGGCTTTAGTTATTCGAGTTGAGAAACTCTCGAAACGGGCAGTGACTTCAAGGGTTAAAAGAGGTGCCGCTCCGTTTCTGTGAGCAATTATCAGTCAGAATGCTTGATAGGGATAATCGTTCATTGCTATTCTACCTATCGCCATGAACTATCGTGGCGATGGAGGATGGATAATGAATATTCGTGATCTTGAGTACCTGGTGGCATTGGCTGAACACCGCCATTTTCGGCGTGCGGCAGATTCCTGCCACGTTAGCCAGCCGACGCTTAGCGGGCAAATTCGTAAGCTGGAAGATGAGCTGGGCGTGATGTTGCTGGAGCGGACCAGCCGTAAAGTGTTGTTCACCCAGGCGGGAATGCTGCTGGTGGATCAGGCGCGTACCGTGCTGCGTGAGGTGAAAGTCCTTAAAGAGATGGCAAGCCAGCAGGGCGAGACGATGTCCGGACCGCTGCACATTGGTTTGATTCCCACAGTTGGACCGTACCTGCTACCGCATATTATCCCTATGCTGCACCAGACCTTTCCAAAGCTGGAAATGTATCTGCATGAAGCACAGACCCACCAGTTACTGGCGCAACTGGACAGCGGCAAACTCGATTGCGTGATCCTCGCGCTGGTGAAAGAGAGCGAAGCATTCATTGAAGTGCCGTTGTTTGATGAGCCAATGTTGCTGGCTATCTATGAAGATCACCCGTGGGCGAACCGCGAATGCGTACCGATGGCCGATCTGGCAGGGGAAAAACTGCTGATGCTGGAAGATGGTCACTGTTTGCGCGATCAGGCAATGGGTTTCTGTTTTGAAGCCGGGGCGGATGAAGATACACACTTCCGCGCGACCAGCCTGGAAACTCTGCGCAACATGGTGGCGGCAGGTAGCGGGATCACTTTACTGCCAGCGCTGGCTGTGCCGCCGGAGCGCAAACGCGATGGGGTTGTTTATCTGCCGTGCATTAAGCCGGAACCACGCCGCACTATTGGCCTGGTTTATCGTCCTGGCTCACCGCTGCGCAGCCGCTATGAGCAGCTGGCAGAGGCCATCCGCGCAAGAATGGATGGCCATTTCGATAAAGTTTTAAAACAGGCGGTTTAAACCGTTTAACGCAGCTACCCGATAGGCTTCCGCCATCGTCGGGTAGTTAAAGGTGGTGTTGACGAAGTACTCAATAGTGTTGCCGCCACCTTTCTGTTCCATAATCGCCTGACCGATATGAATAATTTCGGCAGCGCGCTCGCCAAAGCAGTGAATACCCAGAATCTCTTTTGTTTCCCGATGGAACAAAATTTTCAGCGTGCCCACGTTCATGCCGACGATTTGTGCGCGTGCCAGATGTTTAAACTGGGCGCGGCCCACTTCATATGGCACTTTCATTGCGGTCAGCTGCTGTTCGGTTTTGCCCACAGAGCTGATTTCCGGGATGGTGTAAATACCGGTAGGGATATCTTCAATCAGATGTGCGGTGGCTTCGCCTTTTACCAGCGCCTGCGCGGCAATGCGCCCCTGGTCATAGGCCGCCGACGCCAGGCTCGGATAACCAATCACGTCGCCCACCGCGTAAACGTGTGGCTGTGCGGTCTGATACATGCTGTTGACCTTCAGCTGTCCGCGGCTGTCAGTTTCTAGCCCAATGTTCTGTAACGCCAGCGAATCGGTATTACCGGTGCGACCGTTGGCATAGAGCAGGCAGTCAGCTTTCAGTTTTTTACCCGACTTCAGATGCATGATCACACCATCGTCACAGCCTTCGATCTTCTCGTACTCTTCGTTGTGACGAATCACTACGCCACTGTTCCAGAAGTGATAGGAGAGAGAATCTGACATCTCTTGATCGAGAAATGCCAGCAGGCGATCGCGGGTGTTGATCAGATCCACTTTTACATCCATACCGCGGAAGATCGACGCATATTCACAGCCGATCACTCCAGCACCATAGATAAGTACATGGCGCGGTTCGTGGTGCATGCTGAGAATTGAGTCGCTGTCGTAAATGCGTGGATGGGTGAAATCAACATCTGTTGGATGATATGGACGAGAGCCGCAGGCAATAACAAATTTTTCAGCGGTTAGTGTTTCAACGCTGCCGTCCGGGCAATCCAGCGCCAACGTATGCTCGTCAACAAAGCGAGCGTTTCCCTGCAATATTTCACAGTGATTACGTTCGTAAAATCCCTGACGCATGCGCGTTTGTTGATTAATCACGTTATCGGCATGGTTAAGGATATCGGCAAAAGAAGAGCGGAGCAGTCGGGAATGGTCGCTGTAAAGTGGGTTTTGATTGAATTCTATAATGCGGCTGACGGCGTGACGGAGAGCTTTCGACGGGATGGTGCCCCAGTGGGTGCAACCGCCGCCAACATTTTGATAACGCTCGATAACTGCGACGCGCGCACCTTGCTTAACCAGGCCCATTGCAGCGCCTTCGCCGCCGGGGCCGGAACCTATTACTATGGCATCGTAATCGTAGGAATGTGGCATGGTAGGGCTTACCTGTTCTTATACATAAAAGCAACAGAATGGTAACATTTTATCGCGGGTAAGCCAATTGATCCCCGTCATTTATCTGGCTATATCCTGAGCGGCCTTTGCTTTGTCTGCCTCCTTCTTAACCCATTTATTCACTATTAATCGCTTTTTATTATGGCTGATAGTTTTATCTTTCCGAAGCGTGCTTTTTTGTTATTGTCTTTATGAAATCTTCTTATAAAACAAACATATAAATATTTTATATTGATGAGTTATTTGTATTTATACCATCAATAAAATCCGTTAATTAGCCTGTTTATAAGTGAATAAAGGAATAGCCGATGATCGAACACTATATTCGAGGGTTTGAGGAAGAACTGCGTGAGATCCGCCATCAGATCCATGAAAACCCGGAGCTGGGATTACAAGAATTTAAAACCAGTGCTTTGGTTGCGGAAAAGCTGCGCCAGTGGGGCTATGAAGTAGAGCAAGGACTGGCGACGACGGGGATAGTGGCCACGTTAAAAGTGGGCGACGGAGAGAAAAGTATTGGCCTGCGGGCGGATATGGATGCGCTGCCAATTTATGAAAATAGTGGCAAGCCCTGGGCCAGTAAACATCCTGGTTTAATGCACGCCTGCGGGCATGACGGGCATACCACCATACTGCTGGGGGCCGCGCGTTATTTTGCCGAAACCCGCCGTTTTAACGGCACGTTACGTCTTATCTTCCAGCCTGCGGAAGAGATGATTAATGGCGGTGAGATCATGGTTAAAGAGGGGCTTTTTGATCATTTCCCCTGCGATGTCATTTTTCGGCATGCATAACATGCCCGGTCTGCCGGTGGGTAAGTTTTATTTCCAGCCAGGGGCACTGATGGCGTCAATGGATCAGTTCCATATTACGGTTCGTGGTTGTGGCGGACACGGTGCGATCCCGCACAAAGCCATCGACCCGGTGCTGGTTGCCGCACATATCACCACCGCATTACAAAGCATTGTGTCGCGCAATGTCGATCCGCTGGAAGCGGCGGTAATTACCGTCGGCAGCATTGTTGCGGGTGAGGCGGCTAACGTCATTCCTGACAGTGCTGAGATGAAAATCAGCGTCCGCTCTCTTAGCCGCGATACCCGACAACTTCTTCTGACCCGTATTCCTGCTCTGGCACAAGCCCAGGCTGCCAGCTTTGGTGCTACGGCTGAGGTTACGCATGTTAACGGTACACCGGTATTAGTGAATGACGAGGAGATGGCGCGCTTCGCCTGGCAGGTGGCGTGTAAAACGTTTGGTGAAGAGCGGGCCGAGTTTGGCATCAAGCCTCTGATGGGCAGTGAAGATTTCTCTTTCATGCTGGAAGCTCAACCCAAAGGCGGTTTCCTGTTATTCGGTAATGGCGATGTCGGGGAAGGTTCCTGCATGGTGCATAACCCGGGTTACGACTTCAACGATGCAAGTCTGGTCCCGGCAAGCAGCTACTGGGGCGCACTGGTAGAAGCCTGGCTGCAATAAATAAAACAACACACAACAACACTTTTTGGCAAGGAACATGGAATGACGGCGATCGTAAATGAAACCGTGAGTGTGAAGAAAAAGCCCAGCGGCAGGCGGGTGATTTTTGCCTCGGCGTTTGGCAATGCGCTCGAATTTTTTGATTTTGGCGTTTACAACTTTTTTGTGGTCTATATCAGCACGCTATTTTTTCCGCCCAGTGCAGATAAAAACGTCGCGCTACTGCTGGCGTTTGCCACTTTCGGCGTGAGCTTTTTTATGCGCCCGCTCGGCGGCATTATTGTGGGGGCCTGGGCCGATCGTTTCGGACGCAAACCCGCGATGGTATTCACCATTGCGCTGATGAGTCTTGGTACACTGATGATCGGCATCGCACCGACGTATGAAACGGCGGGCTATTGGGGAACCGCGACGCTGGTGCTAGCGCGTCTAATTCAGGGCGTTGCGGCAGGAGGCGAAGTCGGTGCCTCAATGTCTTTGTTGGTTGAATCAGCTCCGGCAAATCGTCGCGGTTTTTACAGCAGTTGGTCACTGGCGACTCAAGGCCTGGCAACAACTTTTGGAGGTGTTGTCGCTTTAGGTTTAAGTGCATGGCTGCCCTTTGCGACCGGTTCAGAAACCGTCATGGCTGAATGGGGCTGGCGTGTGCCGTTTTTTATTGGCGTGTTATTAGCGCCTGTCGGCTGTTGGTTGCGTTTGAGTCTGGAAAATGATGTTCCTGAGCCAGCACATAATAAGAAGGCCGCAGCCAGCGAAAGCGCCTTCTCCTTACTTATGCAACATAAAGCGACTATCGCTAACGGTATCTTGCTCGCTATTGGTAGTACAGTCGCAACCTATATCTCCCTCTTTTATTACGGCACCTGGGCGGCGAAGTATCTGGCGATGCCTCAACATTATTCTCATGCAGCGATGTTACTGGCGGGCGTTATTACGTTTGTGGGTGCGCTGCTTGTGGGGATGTTGTGCGATTCGGTCGGGCGTAAAAAGCTGATTTTAATCTCCCGTGTGATGGTGCTGATCTGTAGCTGGCCGTCATTCTGGCTGTTGGTGAATTACCCAAGCCCAGGCATGTTGCTGACGGTGGTTTTCGTGATGGTCAGCTTTACCACGCTTGGCGGTGTGCCAGTGATGTTGTTGATCTCTGAACTGTTGCCGAAACGGATTCGGGCATTGGGTTTTGCGCTGGTTTATAGCATTGGTGTGGCAATCTTTGGCGGTTTTGCTCAATATTTCGCTACGCAATCCATCGTGTTGCTGGATAGTTTGACGGCTCCGGCGTGGTATTTGGGTGGAGGCACGTTGCTGTCGATGTTGGCGTTGTTGTACGTAAAAGAACCGGCCAAAGAATTGCAGTAAATATGTTTTATTGCGTTACCGTTCATTCACAATACTGGAGCAATCCAGTATGTTCATTCTCTGGTATAGTGCCAGCAGTACTTTTGGCAAGGATTCAGACATCGTGATGGGCGTAAGAGCGCAACAAAAAGAAAAAACCCGCCGTTCGCTGGTGGAAGCCGCATTTAGCCAATTAAGTGCTGAACGCAGCTTCGCCAGCCTGAGTTTGCGTGAAGTGGCGCGTGAAGCGGGCATTGCTCCCACCTCTTTTTATCGGCATTTCCGCGACGTAGACGAACTGGGTCTGACCATGGTTGATGAGAGCGGTTTAATGCTACGCCAACTCATGCGCCAGGCGCGTCAGCGTATCGCCAAAGGCGGGAGTGTGATCCGCACCTCGGTCTCCACATTTATGGAGTTCATCGGTAATAATCCTAACGCCTTCCGGTTATTATTGCGGGAACGCTCCGGCACCTCCGCTGCGTTTCGTGCCGCCGTTGCGCGTGAAATTCAGCACTTCATTGCGGAACTTGCGGACTATCTGGAACTCGAAAACCATATGCCGCGTGCGTTTACTGAAGCGCAAGCCGAAGCAATGGTGACAATTGTCTTCAGTGCGGGTGCCGAGGCGTTGGACGTCGGCGTCGAACAACGTCGGCAATTAGAAGAGCGACTGGTACTGCAACTGCGAATGATTTCGAAAGGGGCTTATTACTGGTATCGCCGTGAACAAGAGAAAACCGCAATTATTCCGGGAAATGTGAAGGACGAGTAATGAAACAAGCAAATCAAGATAGAGGTACGCTGCTGCTGGCGTTAGTTGCTGGCTTATCGATTAATGGTACTTTCGCAGCGCTGTTTAGCTCCATTGTGCCATTTTCTGTATTCCCGATTATTTCCCTGGTGCTGACGGTTTACTGCCTGCATCAACGTTATCTTAATCGCACTATGCCGGTAGGCTTGCCGGGTCTGGCAGCTGCCTGTTTTATTCTCGGCGTACTGCTGTACAGCACGGTAGTTCGTGCGGAATATCCGGATATCGGCTCTAACTTCTTCCCGGCAGTACTCTCCGTCATTATGGTGTTCTGGATTGGCGCGAAGATGCGTAACCGTAAGCAGGAAGTTGCTGAGTAATCGGTATTATGCCGGATGCTGGCGCATCCGGCATGGGTTTTACTTCGCGGTCAGTAATACGCCGCACTCCATATGGTGCGTGTAGGGGAACTGATCAAACAGAGCCAGACGTTCGACCTTGTGCGTCTGGCTTAATGTTTCCAGATTCTTGCATAACGTTTCCGGGTTACAGGAGATGTACAAAATACGCGGATACGCCTGCACCATTTTCTCGGTTTCACTGTCCAGACCGCTGCGCGGTGGGTCGACAAAAATGGTTTCGCACTGATAACTCTTTAAGTCGATCCCTTGCAGGCGGTTAAACTCGCGCACACCATTCATCGCCTGAGTAAATTCTTCTGCCGCCATACGAATAATTTGTACGTTATCAATATGGTTAGCTGCGATGTTGTATTGCGCAGCAGCAACCGACGGCTTAGCGATTTCGGTGGCTAATACCCGATCAAAATTACGCGCCAGCGCTAATGAAAAGTTACCGTTGCCGCAGTACAGCTCCAGTAAATCGCCTTTTGAGCCTTTGGTTACGTCCAGCGCCCATTCCAGCATCTGAATATTCATCGCCGCGTTCGGCTGGGTAAAGCTGTTTTCTACCTGACGGTAGATCATCTCTTTCCCTGCGACCGGCAGACGTTCATCGATGTAATCCTGATCCAGCTCGATTTTGGTTTTCGTTGCCCGACCAATCAGATGCACATTCAGATTCTGCGCGCGCAGTGCATCGCGCAGGGCCTCCGCTTCCTGACGCCACTCATCATCCAGCTTCTTATGGTATAGCAGGGAAACCACCGCCTGATTACTCAGCGTAGTGAGGTAATCAATCTGGAACAACTTGTGGCGCAGAACGGGATTATTACGCACACCCGCAATCATCGCCGTCATCAACTGGTTGATAAGTTCACTGGCGGCGGGGAAGCTATCCACGCGGATGCGGCTTTTGGTTTGTTGATCGAAAATGATGTGATACAGGTCATCGCCATCGTGCCAGATGCGGAACTCCGCGCGCATCCGGTAATGACTGACCGGCGAGCGAAACACTTCCGGAACCAGGTCAGAAAACGGTGCCATCATACTTTGCAAACGTACCACTTTTTCGGCTAACTGCGCTTCATACTGTTCTGTTGGAAGGTGTTCGGGGGTCATGATGTATCCTGAAAAATTAAAGTACGCGGCGATTGTAGGGATTGCTCATCAGATGTCCAGATCTTGATGAATTCCTATTTGTGAGCTACGTCTGGACAGTAACTTGTTACAACCTGTAGCATCCACTTGCCGGTCCTGTGAGTTAATAGGGAATCCAGTGCGAATCTGGAGCTGACGCGCAGCGGTAAGGAAAGGTGCGATGATTGCGTTATGCGGACACTGCCATTCGGTGGGAAGTCATCATCTCTTAGTATCTTAGATACCCCTCCAAGCCCGAAGACCTGCCGGCCAACGTCGCATCTGGTTCTCATCATCGCGTAATATTGATGAAACCTGCGGCATCCTTCTTCTATTGTGGATGCTTTACAATGATTAAAAAAGCTTCGCTGCTGACGGCGTGTTCCGTCACGGCATTTTCCGCTTGGGCACAGGATACCAGCCCGGATACTCTCGTCGTTACTGCTAACCGTTTTGAACAGCCGCGCAGCACTGTGCTTGCACCAACCACCGTTGTGACCCGTCAGGATATCGACCGCTGGCAGTCGACCTCGGTCAATGATGTGCTGCGCCGTCTTCCGGGCGTCGATATCACCCAAAACGGCGGTTCAGGTCAGCTCTCATCTATTTTTATTCGCGGTACAAATGCCAGTCATGTGTTGGTGTTAATTGATGGCGTACGCCTGAATCTGGCGGGGGTGAGTGGTTCTGCCGACCTTAGCCAGTTCCCTATTGCGCTTGTCCAGCGTGTTGAATATATCCGTGGGCCGCGCTCCGCTGTTTATGGTTCCGATGCAATAGGCGGGGTGGTGAATATCATCACGACGCGCGATGAACCCGGAACGGAAATTTCAGCAGGGTGGGGAAGCAATAGTTATCAGAACTATGATGTCTCTACGCAGCAACAACTGGGGGATAAGACACGGGTAACGCTGTTGGGCGATTATGCCCATACTCATGGTTATGATGTTGTTGCCTATGGTAATACCGGAACGCAAGCGCAGACAGATAACGATGGTTTTTTAAGTAAAACGCTTTATGGCGCGCTGGAGCATAACTTTACTGATGCCTGGAGCGGCTTTGTGCGCGGCTATGGCTATGATAACCGTACCAATTATGACGCGTATTATTCTCCCGGTTCACCGTTGCTCGATACCCGTAAACTCTATAGCCAAAGTTGGGACGCCGGGCTGCGCTATAACGGCGAACTGATTAAATCACAACTCATTACCAGCTATAGCCATAGCAAAGATTACAACTACGATCCCCATTATGGTCGTTATGATTCGTCGGCGACGCTCGATGAGATGAAGCAATACACCGTCCAGTGGGCAAACAATGTCATCGTTGGTCACGGTAGTATTGGTGCGGGTGTCGACTGGCAGAAACAGACTACGACGCCGGGTACAGGTTATGTTGAGGATGGATATGATCAACGTAATACCGGCATCTATCTGACCGGGCTGCAACAAGTCGGCGATTTTACCTTTGAAGGCGCAGCACGCAGTGACGATAACTCACAGTTTGGTCGTCATGGAACCTGGCAAACCAGCGCCGGTTGGGAATTCATCGAAGGTTATCGCTTCATTGCTTCCTACGGGACATCTTATAAGGCACCAAATCTGGGGCAACTGTATGGCTTCTACGGAAATCCGAATCTGGACCCGGAGAAAAGCAAACAGTGGGAAGGCGCGTTTGAAGGCTTAACCGCTGGGGTGAACTGGCGTATTTCCGGATATCGTAACGATGTCAGTGACTTGATCGATTATGATGATCACACCCTGAAATATTACAACGAAGGGAAAGCGCGGATTAAGGGCGTCGAGGCGACCGCCAATTTTGATACCGGACCACTGACGCATACTGTGAGTTATGATTATGTCGATGCGCGCAATGCGATTACCGACACGCCGTTGTTACGCCGTGCTAAACAGCAGGTGAAATACCAGCTCGACTGGCAGTTGTATGACTTCGACTGGGGTATTACTTATCAGTATTTAGGCACTCGCTATGATAAGGATTACTCATCTTATCCTTATCAAACCGTTAAAATGGGCGGTGTGAGCTTGTGGGATCTTGCGGTTGCGTATCCGGTCACCTCTCACCTGACAGTTCGTGGTAAAATAGCCAACCTGTTCGACAAAGATTATGAGACAGTCTATGGCTACCAAACTGCAGGACGGGAATACACCTTGTCTGGCAGCTACACCTTCTGAACCACGTCCCACCGTGCTGGTGTTTGACTCCGGCGTCGGTGGGTTGTCGGTCTATGACGAGATCCGGCATCTCTTACCGGATCTCCATTACATTTATGCTTTCGATAACGTCGCTTTCCCGTATGGCGAAAAAAGCGAAGCGTTTATTGTTGAGCGAGTGGTGGCAATTGTCACCGCGGTGCAAGAACGTTATCCCCTTGCGCTGGCTGTGGTCGCTTGCAACACTGCCAGTACCGTTTCACTTCCTGCATTACGCGAAAAGTTCGACTTCCCGGTTGTTGGTGTCGTGCCGGCGATTAAACCTGCTGCACGTCTGACGGCAAATGGCATTGTCGGATTACTGGCAACCCGCGGAACAGTTAAACGTTCTTATACTCATGAGCTGATCGCGCGTTTCGCTAATGAATGCCAGATAGAAATGCTGGGCTCGGCAGAGATGGTTGAGTTGGCTGAAGCGAAGCTACATGGCGAAGATGTTTCTCTGGATGCACTAAAACGTATCCTACGCCCGTGGTTAAGAATGAAAGAGCCGCCAGATACCGTTGTATTGGGTTGCACCCATTTCCCTCTACTACAAGAAGAACTGTTACAAGTGCTGCCAGAGGGAACCCGGCTGGTGGATTCTGGCGCAGCGATTGCTCGCCGAACGGCCTGGTTGTTAGAACATGAAGCCCCGGATGCAAAATCTGCCGATGCGAATATTGCCTTTTGTATGGCAATGACGCCAGGAGCTGAACAATTATTGCCCGTTTTACAGCGTTACGGCTTCGAAACGCTCGAAAAACTGGCAGTTTTAGGCTGATTTGGTTGAATGTTGCGCGGTCAGAAAATTATTTTAAATTTCCTCTTGTCAGGCCGGAATAACTCCCT
>ERZ773164.2649-NODE-2649-length-14073-cov-5.129762_pt1 | contig 14073 bp, 10 predicted proteins | sample MGYA00511917_ERZ773164 | MGnify/ENA primary metagenome ERZ773164 (study PRJEB29015, sample SAMEA2737847) | human gut metagenome | biome: human gut; feature: human-associated habitat; material: faeces | place: China | collected 2012 ...
GAAACCAATGTACATCTCTCATACACGCTCGTAAGCGGCCCTCACGGCCCGCTAACGCGGAGATACGCCCCGACTGCGGGTAAACCCTTGTCGGAACCACTCCGACCGCGCACAGCGGCATTTTCATCGCTGACAGGCCACATAGCCTCGCAGGGCCGGAGGGGGACTGGTGGTATACGGACGACCGTACCGGCTTACGCCAAGCTTCGGCGGTTTTACACCTGTGCTATATATAACCTCCGTATGCCGCCTTACATGCGCTGACGCGCATTATTTGCCTTGTTTCGTCTGAAAGTAATCACTATGATTAACAACTAAGCGGATATGCAAATAAAAAACAATAGTGCACAAGCAACAAAAGTAATTACCGCGCATGTGCCATTACTTATGGCTGATAAAGTCGACCAGATGGCTGCCAGGCTGGAACGCTCCCGGGGCTGGGTTATTAAACAGGCGCTTTCTGATTTGGTGCGGTAATATAATTTTCTGGATCTGGACAGTAAACCTGCTGCCGCCAGAACGCTGCAGTCTCTGACACTGGCGCCGGTCATTCTGTTAACTCATCCACATATGGGGGAACAGTTATTTCAGTTTGAACCCTGGGAGGTCAGACGAATTTTTGCAGGAGAATACGAAATCCGTTACGAACTTACTGGTCATACATGTCTATGTATTGAGTCTGTGGCATACGCGGGAAAACAGATTGGTGTTAGTGATATATTGGAATATATTTTATCGAAATGGCTTTTTGTTTTTTATTCAGTGCGGGGCTACGGTGCAGGCTCAGGTGGTTTCTTTGGTGATGAGGTCCATATATCCCCTGATGTGGATATTAAAAATGTACGCGAGAATATACCTGATTATATCAGAACTGTACGCACGACACAGACATGAATGAAAGTAATTAATATTAAAAAAAGATAAATTTCTTAAAAATCTTCTTGAGATAAGGGATGTTTCCGGTTGATATCCATCATACGGCAGAACACATCCTTAATGTGCATTAACTGAGGAATGTTTTCACTATATCTGTTATTGACAACATTACTCTGCTGGTTGTTAAAATACAACCCGGACTTATCGGGCACACCTGATAACGGCGTGTGCCGTGTATAATATATACAAGGAGTTAAGTGATGCCATTGTCAATAGGAAGTCTATTTTCAAGAGGTTCTACACCTAAACCAGAAATATCCGCACCTATAGTTGATAGAGCCGCACCTAAAAATTGCACTCTGATTTCAAGCACGTGCAATGTGGATGGAACTGTAGTAATAAACCGACGCTCCTGCTATTATGATATGATACCACCTGGCGCAGGTGATCGGCAGCCATTACTAAAAATGTCAGCTTCAGAAGTTCAGTGGCTGAGCAAAATTATAACGAGTGATATGAAGAACTCAAATTAATCCTGACAGACGTTCAGGACGCTATCGCCACAGGGATTGTGGTGATGTCAGTGATTGTAATAAATGTTAAATACTGTTTGTTACTGTGATGTATTAGCTGCAATACATCAGGATAAAAAAGGGTTGATGGTCTTTCTTGGAAAAGAGAGTGTGGGTAAACAGTCGCTGAATATTCTTGGTTAACAAATTTTAAAGGTAAAGAGCCGTATGATATTATTTTTATTAATCAGTCATTAATGCTGATCATGAAAATCTCCATTTCGTAGCAATGCAGGAGAGGGGGAGAGTTTGCTTGAATATACAGAAAATGAGTTGACAAGCAGAGGATATACATATAAAAGTTGTGCCGGCGTGTTTGTTATCACCAGATAAAAAATGCCTTTGACGCATTTTAGGGCGCTTCCGCATAATTGCAGAGAAATTACTTGGTCCCGAAGCGAGAGAAAAGTATCAATTAAAATAGGATAAATCTATAAAATGATAAATAATCCTGATGTAAATGCCGGGGAGCCACCCCGGCAGCAATCAAGGCATCACGCTGTAAAGCAACTGACTGGTGTTCATCATTGCTTGATAGCCGCATATAACCAATCAACATGTACGGCAAACCTTAAAATTGAAGTTTGGTGACCGCCTGAGCGATCACCTTTAATACGTTGACAGTTACACAGAATCATTTACATGGTCTATTTTTATCATGAATGGTATAAGTGGAAGTGTTTATATTTGGTATCCAAAGAATGAAAATGTTGGGCATTGCTCATTACAGATAGGTAATAACAATTCTTCTGAATACTATGTCAGTTGGTGGCCGGATGGTAAGGCAAAATTCTTTGGACGAAATAGTGTACTAAACTGTTCTTTTATTCATAACAATGAGATTAAGCAGGCTCCCTACATCCTTATACCTAAAGAATATGATCTTCAGCTTGAAAACAGCCCCCCTCATGTTACCTATCATTTACATGATGATTGCTTTAATCTGGTCAAAATGCGCGATGCATGGATGCAGATAAAAACAAAAAGTAATCCTCATTACCGTATGATCGGAAAAAACTGTGCGGATATTGTTGGCAGAGTACTTACTGAAGGTGCTTCAAGTGCCTGTCGACGTTATGTATATAAAAATTCAAGGCCTGGGTTCTTAACGACGCCAAGAGATATTGCAGTCATGCTCAATCAACTGACAAGAGAGGGAGGAGTAGAGAAAATTGTATCACCGTCATGCCCAAAGCGACGCCATAGCCTTATGTACGTGTGCATGAAAATGCGTTAACTGTGTGATTCATAGACATCGTTTCACTATAATACCTCACTATGTACAGGGAAATTCAGCAGCGGCTACAGTGGGTAAAACTCTATGAAACGTCCGGTGATGCGGGATTTGTATGCCGTCGCTGTGGCATTTCTCGGCCCACATTGCGTAAATGGTGGCGCAGATATCTGGCTCAGGGCATCGCTGGTCTGGAAAGCCACAGCCGTCGCCCCAGGCGCTCACCATCAACGAAAACCGGCACTTGCGAAGTCGCTCTGATTCTGGAGTTACGTTCTCAGCGAAATCTGGGTGCAAGACGTATTCAAAGCGAGTTAAAACGACTCACTGGCAATAGCAACAATCCACAAAGTCCTTTGCCAGAATCAGGTTAAACCTGTTGTTAAATTTCGGCGTAAAGCTGATTTCATTCGCTACGAACGTCCTGTTCCCGGTGATTGGGTTCAGATGGATACCTGTAAAATTGGCCCCGGCTTATATCAGTACACATCTGTTGATGATTGCACTCGCTACAGAGTCCTGAGGCTCTACTCTCGTCGCACGGCGGCAAACTCACTGGATTTTATTGATTGTGTTATTGAAGAAATGCCTTTCCCGATACAGCGCTCTCAGACAGACCGGGGAAGAGAATTTTTTGCCGTTAAAGTGCAGGAAAGATTAAAAGAATACGGCATCAAGTTTCTAAGCCTGCGTCACCTCATCTTAACGGAAAGGTTGAACGTTCCCAAAAGACAGACAAAGCAGAGTCTTACGCTACCGTAGATCTTTCTGCTGATGACCTGAAGGAACTGCAGGCAGAATGGCAGCATTACTATAACTGGGAACGTCCTCATAGCGCTCACAACGGTAAAACTCCGATGGAACGCTACTTTGAACTTGCTGAGAAAACACCATACTCCGATGCCGTTCATGCAAAGTATCAGCCCAATGAAGAGCATATACAGGAACAGAATTACAAGCTTGAACTTGAACTGAGAAAATTGAAACGATGTCTATGAATCACACAATTAAACACATTTTAAATTTCTCTGAACCTCCTGCACAATAGTATTATGAACCCTGTCACGTAATTTATTCATATCTATATTGTTAACATTATTCTCAAAAAAAGTATCCGCAAGACTGCTTAGCGCTGTACGAACACACTGATTTCTGACATTTATATCTACTGAAGTCAAAAGAGTATCCATTTTTTTCTGAAAATACTGACTATTTAAAATCATGTGATGAGTGGATGTCTGGGCGCATCTTGCATCCAACGAGAAACCGCAATAAAAACTTGCGAGCTGAAAAACCCGCTCCCGGACCCCCTTAGGTATGTTTGTCTGGTTGTTTTTAGCAAACATATCCAGGAGTTTATTGACATCCCGCGACACAAAACAAATACTCTCCTCCTTCATCCACTCATTCTTTTTTCCTTCATTTTTTAGGTTAATGCACTGTATTAACTCGCTTTCCAGTCGAGGATAAGAGAATGAGATTCTCCTCGCGCCTAAAAAGAAACCATCTATAACTGGTTTTTGTCCGGAAGAATAGGGGGCTTTTGTAATGCTAAATCCAAAACCACAGGAGTTTACTGTTCCTGGCATGCTATGCATCCTCCCTGCATGAACTGATACCTTATCATCTTATAGATTTATCCGGTCTTAACTGATACCTTTCTCTCGCTTCGGGGCAAAACAATTTCTCTGCCATTATGCGGAAGCGCCCTTAAATGCGTCAAGGGCACTTTTTTATCTGGTGAAACAAACACTCCAGCACCATTATAAGCCACCACTTTAATATCAGTATACCCTCTGTCTGTTAACTCATTTGCTGTGTATTCCAGCAGACTCATACCACCTTCTGCATTACTGCGAAATGGAGAGGTTGACGTTATTTTTTGTGCATCTGCAGAATAACACGGAAGAAGCCGGATATCTCTCATGCCTAATAGACCTACACTCTCCATTCTTGATATTATTTCACGATGCCCAAGATACTCACTTCCACAAGTGATATGGTTATCACCTGCACTACCATGACCAAGAATATAAACTTTTTTGTATGAATCAACATTAAACTCTTCAGGTGTAAGCAGTCTGTTGTTTTTATATGCCATTTTTACTGCCGCTCCAATAGCCACATTCACATCTTTACTTTTCAAATCAGCATCACTCAGGCTATCAATAACATATTGTTGTGCTTTTTTTTCATAATCAGCCTTAGTGGATTGACTAATAAAAAGAATATCATACGGCTCTTTACCTTTCAAAGTGCGGGGTATTTGTTGACCAAGAATATTCAATGCCTGTTCACCTACCCCCTCTTTTCCAAGAAAGACCATCACCCCCTTTTTATCCTGATGAGGTATTGTTTTAGAAGAAACTGATAACACAGGGTCATGATTCAATACACCGGAATGATTAAGTGATGAGCTCTGCTTGACTACCGATAGTTCTTTTGATAATGTATTCCTTTCTTGTGTATTTGAGTATTTCTGTGCAACTGCCTGAAAAGCCATGGCCCTTTCCTTAACTGAAGGAAAGGTTATACTTGCTTTGGTAGCCTCAATTTTTCTTGCGGCAGCATGTGGAGCATTCCCTCCCAAAGCAGAATAAGAAGGGCTGATTAAATTTCTTTGTAAAGAACAGTTGCTTTTTACAGTAATGCTACGCCCCCCACACACAAAAAACTCTCCCTTTGTAGTCTGCCGCCCCAATCCTGATATTAAGCCACCGGTTCCCTGACTAACTGTGCGAACAATAAACATACCCTTCCTAAACATAAAAAAATTAGACAAAATGTGCGAAATTGACTTTTTTGTTTACGCGAAATAGGCCCAAAAAAATATAAACATTCCCTAATAGAAAAAGCATTTTATTTTTATCTTATATCTTACATAAACTGTATTTTGGGGCAGAAAAATCCTCTAAGGTTGCAACAATCCTCTTCACTCAATCAGATTATAAAATATCTAGATAGCAAAGAACTCCGTTCTGCTTACAGTAACTTTTACTGGATAGTGATTAATCCTGTTGTCAGTTAATGCTAACAATGTTTCTGGCCTCTATGTATCGTATATAAGCACTTATTGATGAACAATGCAAGAGGTATACATCCTTCATGATAAGTATATCGTACTCTATTCTTTATTCGTTCTATTATATTACCAGGAATTTTTTATTTCTCACTGAGACGCCTTAATCTATATGTATTTATTGTTGTTTTTATTAAAAAAATACAATCCCTCGGCTCGCCCCAGACTTACAACCGTCCCACAAAATCCTCATATCCAAACGCCCGCACCACTTCCGCTGTCCCATCTTCATGCCGGTATACGATCGACGGAAGCGGCATTCCATTAAAGGTATTATTTTTGACCATCGTATAGAGCGCCATATCGCCAAACACCAGCCGTCCACCCTCTTTTAGCGGTGCATCAAACGAATAATCCCCGATGCAGTCCCCCGAAAGACAGGTTGGTCCGCCCAGGCGGAACGTATACGGCTTTTCGCCCGCTTCTCCCGCTCCGATAAGCGGCGGACGGTACGGCATTTCCAGCACATCCGGCATATGGCAGGCTGCCGAGGTATCCAGAATCGCAATCTGCATGCCGTTTTCCATCGTCTCCAGCACGGAAGTTACAAGAAATCCCGCGTTTAAGACAACTGCCTCGCCCGGTTCCAGGTATACTTCCACACCATATTTTTCGCGCAGCCCGCGCACCAGGCGGATCAGGCGTTCCCGGTCATAATCTTCTCTCGTAATGTGGTGTCCGCCGCCCAGGTTCAGCCATTTTACCTTTGAAAACCAGGCTCCAAACTTCTCCTCCGCTGCCCGCAGCGTCGTCTCCAGGTCATCTGAATTCTGCTCGCAGAGCGTATGCATATGAAATCCATTCAGATACGGAAGGATAGTTTCTTCAAAGTTCCCCGCCTCCGAAAGCATCGGAAGAGTCGTCCCCATGCGTGATCCCGGCGCACACGGATCATAGATCGCGTGACCCTCCTGCGTGGAACACTCCGGGTTCAGCCGGAGTCCCGCCTGTTTTCCGGCTTTTTTTACTTTTTCACCATATTTCAGCACCTGCCCCGGCGTATTAAAAACGATGTGGTCGGCATAATTTAAAATCTCATCAAACTCATCCGGGCGGTAGGCGGCAGAAAACACATGGGTCTCCCCACCAAACTCCGTTTTTCCAAGCCGCGCCTCATAAAGCCCGCTCGCCGCGGTTCCCGACAGATACTGACGAATCAGCGGGTAGACCGAATACATGGAAAATGCTTTCTGTGCCAGCAGAATCCGGCATCCAGCCCGCTCTGCCGTATCTTTCAAAATTTCCAGATTTTTCTTTAAAAGCGTCTCATCCACCACATAAAATGGCGTGCGGATCGCCGCCGTGTCCCGGAGAACCCCAGCCGCCTCCCGTTCCTGCATCTGTTTTCCTTCCTTTCCTTCTCGCTTCCATCTTCCCTGTCCATTCTCTTCCTGCGCCTAAAAAACGCAAAATAAAACCAGTTTCTTACATGGAGGTATTTTTATCTTAATCCACCAGTGCCGGATCCCAGGATTCCTTCCACGGAAGTCCCCATTTATTTAACGCATCCATAAATGGATCCGGATCAAATTCTTCAATATTATAAACGCCCGGTTTCTGCCAGGTTCCATTCATCACCAGCATCGCACCGATCATCGCCGGTACACCGGTTGTGTAGGAGATCGCCTGGGAACCAACCTCTTTGTAGCACTCCTGATGATCACAGATATTATATAAGTAATACTTCTTCTCTTTTCCATCCTTCTTACCCTGGAAAATGCATCCGATATTCGTTTTTCCAACAGTACGAGGACCAAGGGATGCCGGATCCGGAAGCACTGCCTTTAAGAACTGCAGCGGTACGATCTCTTTTCCTTCGTACATAATCGGCTCGATCGAAGTCATGCCGACGTTCTCCAGACACTTTAAATGGGTCAGGTAACTCTGACCGAAGGTCATGAAGAAGCGGATCCGCTTGATTCCCGGCATATTGAGCGCCAACGATTCGATCTCCTCATGGTGAAGCAGGTACATATCCTTCATGCCGACGCCGTCAAAATCATACTCTCTCTTGATCTCCATCGGTTTCGTCTCTACCCAGTGTCCATCTTCCCAGTAAGAACCGTTTGCCGACACCTCCCGGATATTGATCTCCGGGTTAAAATTGGTTGCAAACGGATAGCCGTGGTCGCCGCCGTTGCAGTCCAGAATGTCGATGTAGTTGATTTCGTCAAATTCATGTTTCAGCGCATATGCCGAAAACACACCGGTTACACCCGGATCAAAGCCGCTTCCCAGCAGTGCGGTAATGCCCGCCTCTTTAAATTTCTCACGGTATGCCCACTGCCATTTATACTCAAATTTTGCCGTGTCCTCCGGCTCATAGTTCGCAGTATCGATATAATGGGTTTTCGTCGCCAGGCAGGCATCCATGATCGTCAGATCCTGGTACGGAAGCGCCAGGTTCAGCACCACATCCGGGTTAAATTTCTCAATTAGGGCAATCAACTCGTCCACGTTGTTCGCATCCACCTGTGCGGTCTGGATCTTTGTCTTGGTGGTTCCCTCTAATTTTTCTTTCAGCGCATCGCATTTGGACTTCGTCCGGCTTGCAATGCAGATCTCCTCAAATGCCTCGCTGTTCTGGCAGCACTTGTGAATTGCTACGGAAGCTACGCCTCCACATCCGATAATTAACGCTTTTCCCATCTTTTTTTCCTCCTGTATTCTGAAATGTACTCTGTTTTTGTTCCATTTTATAATCCAAATTTCACATTTGCTTTTGTTCAAACACTTTTCAGTTCATGTCTCAAACACACACTTTTATTTGATGATACCAGGGTCAAAAGGTCAGAAGTTCGACGCAAGCTTGCTTGCAGGAGAATTTTTGACCTTGGGACCCGCCAAAAACATTTCTTACTTAATCTTTGGATTTCCCAACAGCGCCAGCAGCATCTCCCTTACAATCTTGCACGCCACCGCCGTCGATGCACCGGACGCATCCAGCGCCGGGGATAATTCATTCACATCACATCCAACAATCCAAGCTGCACTGCAGATCTGCGTGACTGCCCGTCGAAGTTCCTCAAAACTGATTCCGCCCGGTTCCGGCGTTCCTGTTCCCGGAAACACACTCGGATCCAGCACATCCAAATCCAGGGTAAAATACACCGGTTTTCCTTCCAGTTTCCGAAGCGTTTCCTGAAGGACTTCCATATCCACGATAAATGGATGCGTCGTCACGTGTTCTTTTCCCCAGCGCCATTCCTCCCGGTCGCCGGAGCGGATACCAAACTGCGTGATCCTGCCGTCTCCCAGGACTTCCCAGCAGCGGCGCAGCACACAGGCGTGCGAAAGTTTCGCACCCAGATAATCGTCCCGCAGATCGGCATGTGCATCAAAATGGATGATATGCAGATCCGGATATTTCTCTGCCAGCGCCTGCACCGGTGCCAGCGTCACCAGGTGCTCGCCGCCCAGCATAAATGGTATCTTGCCATCCCCGGCAACCTCCACCGCCCGTTCCCGCAGATCCTTTAACGCCAACGATGCGTCACCAAAGCAGAGCTCCTGATCGCCCGCGTCAAACACGGCGTAATCGGTCAGATCACGGTCCTGGTACGGCGAATACGATTCCAGCCCATAGGATTCCGAGCGGATCGCCCGTGAGCCGAACCGGGTGCCCGGGCGGTACGAAGTGGTTGAGTCAAACGGCGCGCCGTAGAGCACGATCCCCGCCTCCTCATAGCTGGCGTCACACGCCAGAAACGTCTCAATATTTGCCTTCAACATCTTCTAACATCTCCTCCACATATGCCGGCAGGTAAAATGCCCCTTTATGCAGGGTCGTCGTATAATACCGGCAGTCCAGCCCCCGCAGGTTCCATCTTGTCTCATCCAAATTCTTTAACGGATGGTATTTCTTCGACGCAAATCCAAACAGCCAGTGCCCGGACGGGTAGGTCGGGATATGCGCCTGATAGACGCGGCTAATCGGAAACGACTCTACGATCCGCTTATGAGCCCGCTTGCACGCCTCCGCGTCCTCGGCATAAAACGGGCTTTCATGCTGATTGACCATGATTCCGTCCTCTTTTAACGCCTTATAGCAGTTCCCGTAAAATTCCCGGGTAAAAAGCCCTTCGCCCGGTCCAAACGGGTCGGTTGAATCCACGATGATCAGATCGTACTCATTTTCCTTAAAGCGGACATATTTCAGCCCATCCTCATAGTGGATCGAGAGTCTCGGATCATCAAGACGGCACGCTGTCTTCGGCAGATATTTCCGGCAGACCTCCACCACCAGCGGGTCGATCTCCACCATGTCGATGTGCTCGATCTCCGGATAGCGGGTCAGCTCCCGGATCACGCCTCCATCCCCGGCTCCAATTACCAGTACCTTTTTGACCAATGGATGCACTGCCATCGGCACATGCGTGATCATTTCGTGATAGATAAATTCATCCTTTTCCGTCAGCATCATATATCCATCCAAAGTCAGAAACCGCCCAAATTCCGGCGAATCAAAGACATCGATCCGCTGGAACTCGCTCTTTCCGCTGTAAAGCTGGCGATCCACCCGGATGGAAATTTTTACATTTGGCGTATGATTCTCTGAAAACCAGAAATTCATAATTTTCCCCTTTCTATCTACTGCTTATCTATTTCAGCACATTCAGGCGCTCAATCTCCGGATCCTCCGGTCCAGTCATTGAACATCCTTTTTCCAGCGCATACGCAATGTAGTCAATGATCTCTTCCGTGATCTGCTCGCCCGGCGTCAGAATCGGGATGCCCGGCGGGTAGCACATGACAAACTCACTGCACACACGTCCGGCTGTCTCGCGGATCGGAAGAGATTCTTTTTCTCCGTAAAATGCCTCCTGCGGCGACATCGCCACGATCGGGTCAATATAGTCAAAATCCATCAGCGTCGATTTATCCCGGCTGAACCGGCGCTTGATCTCCGCCAGTGCGCTGACCAGGCGCTCTACCTCCCGCTGCCGGTCACCGATAGACAGATATGCCAGAATATTTCCCAGATCACCAAATTCCGCCTGGATATCGTACTCGTCCCGGAGAAGATCATAAACCTCGATCCCCGCCAGCCCGATATCGCGCGTGTGAATTGAAAGTTTGGTCACATCGAAATCATAAATGCTGTCGCCGTTTATCAGCTCCTTCGAATAGGCATAATAACCGCCAATCCGGTTGATTTCTGTTCTCGCATACTCCGCCAGCTCCACCACCTGCTTAAATGCCTCACGCCCGCGAAGCGCCAGGTTCCGTCTGGAGATATCGAGGCTGGAAAGGAGCAGGTAGGAACCGCTCGTCGTCTGCGTCAGATTGATAATCTGGCGGACATACCCGGCGGACATACCCGGACCCGTCAGAAGAATCGAGCTCTGCGTCAGGCTTCCGCCTGATTTGTGCATCGAAACCGCCGCCATATCCGCCCCAGCTGCCATCGCGGAAACCGGCATATTTTCCCCGAAATAAAAATGGGTTCCATGCGCCTCATCAACTAAACACAACATCCCATGCTCATGTGCCAGCTTTACGATCGAGCGCAGATCCGAACAGATGCCGTAATACGTCGGATTGTTCACAAACACCGCCTTAGCATCTGGATTTTCTTTGATCGCCCGGCGCACATCTTCCACACGCATTCCAAGCGGAATCCCCAGTCTCTTATCACCCGCCGGATTCACATAGACCGGAACCGCGCCTCCAAGCACCATCGCACCCATGACGCTGCGGTGGACATTTCGCGGCAATATAATCTTCTCGCCCCGCTTGACTGCCGTCAGCACCATGCTCTGGACCGCCGATGTCGTACCGCCGACCATCAGGAATGCGTGTGCCGCCCCGAATGCCTCAGCCGCCAGCTGCTCCGCATCCGCGATGACAGACACTGGGTGGCAGAGGTTATCGAGCGGCTTCATGGAATTGACGTCCAGCCGCATGCAGGTCTCCCCTAAAAGTTTCGTCAGCTCCGGGTTGCCGCGCCCCCTCTTGTGCCCCGGAACATCAAACGGCACCACGCGCATCTTCTGAAATGCTTCCAGCGCCTCATAGATCGGCGCGCGCTCCTGGGTCAGCGCGTCATCTCTTCGACTGCCTTCCCCTGTTTCCTTCTGTCCTGAAGCTTCCCTTCTGCGCCGTGTACTCCTTCCGACGCCCGGCTCCAGATTTCTTCTCTCTTCTTCCATCTGCCGTTCCTCCTGAAACTCACTCATTCGTTTCTTCTATCGTATTTTCCAGTCAAACCATTCTCTTTCCTCTCAAAAAGCATTTCTTTTAAAACACATTTCTTCCGCTGAAAATTTCAATCATCTCCCGCCGCAGGCTGTCCATAATACTGAGCCTGGTGGTCGGCGGAAGTTCATAGACATCTGTCTTAAACAGATAATTCTGCAGGTCGATCTCTTTCAGCATCATCTTGGTATGGAACAGATTTGCCTCGTACACATTGATATCGACCACATCGTAGCGCCGCAGCGTTTCCTTGGAGATATAATCCTGAATCGAGCGGATCTCACGATCCATAAACAACTTTTTTCCGTCCACATCCCGCGTGAACCCACGCACCCGGTAGTCCATCGTGATGATGTCCGAATCAAACGAACCGATCAGGTAATCGAGTGTCGAAAGCGGCGTGATCTCCCCGCAGGTCGCCACGTCGATATCCACCCGGAAGGTCGCCAGACAGGTCTCCGGATGGTATTCCGGATAGGTATGGACGGTCACATGGCTCTTGTCCAGATGCGCCACCTGCGTCTCCCCCTGCACCGGCACCATAGAGCCTTCCGCAATCAGAAGCGTGACCGAAGCCCCCTGCGGATCGTAGTCCTGCTGGGAAATACTCAATACCCGCGCCCCAATCATATCCGTCAGCGACGTTAGGATCCGGGTCAGACGTTCCGAATTGTACTGCTGATCGATGTAGGCAATATAATCCCTCTGCTCCCTCGGTGTCTTGGCATAACAGACATCATAGATATTAAAGCTAAGCGCCTTTGTCAGGTTATTAAAGCCGTATAATTTTAATTTTTCGCTGTGATCCATATCTTCCTTCTCCTGAAATATAAATGGTGTTGATCAAAAAAGCGGATGATGTGTCTCCACATCATCCGCAAAACGTTATTTTTCTGCTTCACTCTATTTTACAAATCTGCCGTATAGCTACGAAATCTTCCCTTGTCTCTATTTACCGCATATACTGCAAAACCTTTTTATCCACAGAAATCTCACATTCAGAGTCTATATAGCAAATATCTACTTTTACCACTCTTATTGACCGTTTTACAAGTTGATGTGCATGAGCACTGGTTGTAAAGTAACCAACTTATAAAATTGAGCTTTTAACTCAATCAATAGGGCAGTTCGCACTGCCAATCGGCATTTGACCCGGCTGTCCGTATGGCCATTCCCTGTTTCACAGGTGGTCAGATATATTTGCATGGATGACTCTTAAAATGTTAAGACTTTCCATATCAGAGGTATCATACAGCAATTTTGGTAAAATGTCAAGAATGATTTTTATTTGGGTTGACATTTGAAAATTTTCACTTTTCTAACGGTACTTCCGTCCTCTTCCCGCAGAACGCAAACATCGCCACGCCCGCCGCAAAGATAAACAACGAGATAAACTGTGAAGTCGAGAGAGACCCGACCGCTCCCCGGTTCAAATCACCGCGGAAAAATTCCAGCACGAAGCGTCCCAGACTGTAGCAGATCAGATACAGTGATACCACCTGCCCCTGTTTTTTGCACTTTTTCGCCGCATAGAGAAGCAGAAGGCAGTGCAGGAAATCCAGACCGCTTGAGATGAGCTGGGTCGGAACCAGGGGAATGTTGTTCGGGGCAAAGTCCGAATCGTGGAACACGATCGCAAAATGGCTGTGAGTCGGCATACCGTAGCAGCAGCCAGCCAGGAAACAGCCGATCCGTCCAAAGCCCTGCGCGAGCGCAACCGACGGCATGACCAGATCCGCGTACTGGAAAAAGGAAATATGCTTGATCCGGCTCAGTATATAACCGCCCAGCACACCGCCGATGATGCCGCCGTACACGACAAATCCGTCGCTGATATCTAGCAATTTCTTCGGGTTTGCCAGAATTTCGTCAAAGATTGTGACATAGTACAGAAGTTTTGCACCTAAAATTCCACATACAACACCGCAGATCGCGATCGAGAGGATCATATCGACATCCATCCCCCGCTTGTTTGCCCGGTACTCTGCCAGGTAATACGCAACGATAATGCCGATGCCAATCATCAGACCGTAGCCGTGGATCGTGATGCTGCCGATTGTGAATAAGTCATTTTTCATGAAAGGTTTATCCTCCGTTTTAGTTTAATGTACGCT
>ERZ773164.2692-NODE-2692-length-13906-cov-3.173634_pt1 | contig 13906 bp, 10 predicted proteins | sample MGYA00511917_ERZ773164 | MGnify/ENA primary metagenome ERZ773164 (study PRJEB29015, sample SAMEA2737847) | human gut metagenome | biome: human gut; feature: human-associated habitat; material: faeces | place: China | collected 2012 ...
TTATATAATCCTTAAAATTTTTGATTCTATAGTTATTATCCAAAATTACTTTTCAGTTAATAATTATTAACTATTCTACAGTAATCTTTGTGCCAATCTTTTCACCTGATACAGCCTTGTTAATGCTGTCTTCTTCGTTTAATCCGAATAATAACATTGGCATCTTGTTCTCCATTGCAAGAACACTTGCAGCCAAATCAATAACCCCTAATCTGTCATCAACAATCTTGCTGATTGAAAGTTCATCGTACTTCTTAGCATCAGGGTTAACAGCAGGATCACTGTCATAAACACCATCAATTGCTTTTGCACCAAGAATGCAGTCAGCTTCGATTTCAATGGCTCTAAGAACCATAGTCATATCTGTTGAGAAATAAGGATGTCCTGTACCACCTGCAAAGAAAACAACCTTTCCTGCATTAAGGTCTGCTACTGCCTCATCCTTTGAAAATAACTTAGTCCATGTTCCACATGCAAAAGGTGTATACACATTAGTATCCATTCCTTCTGTTCTGAAAATTTCTGATACATACATGCAGTTCATAATTGTTGCCATCATACCGATTCCGTCAGCCTTTGTTCTGTCAATCTTATTGCTTGTACGTCCTCTCCAGAAATTTCCACCACCGATAACGATAGCTACCTGAACTCCCTTATCTACTATAGTCTTAACCTGTTTTGCAACAGCTACACAAGTATCTTCATCAAAACCAGTTTTTTTATCACCTGCTAAGGCTTCCCCGCTTAACTTTAATAAAACTCTGTTCATCTTTATCTCCTCTATCATATATGCACGCCAAATTTGTGATAATACTTATAGTATTATTCATAAGTGCAAAATCTAAAGATAGAATAACATATATTATAAAAAAAATAAAGGAGAATAATCTCCTTTATCTTCTAAATTTGCATTTATATTTGCTTTTATTCTTCATCAAAATATCCCAAGTTATCACTCATATCTCTTCCATTAACAAACAATTTCATATTGTAGTCTTCATCATCTTTGACTATGTTTGCCTTTGGAACATACAGCGTAACAAAATATTCTGTCATATAACTGTTAGCCATGTTTTCAATATCCGTACCCATAATTGAATCCGCTGTCTGATCTTTGTTTAAAAATCTTCTTACGTGGTTATTTTCCTGATACATATTTGATACGTAAACATATTTGTTATTTTTTGCACTGCTTGTAACTTGAATTTTTCCATCTTTAACTTCTGCACTTATCTGGCAATCCTTAAACACATCTTTAATATATTTATTTTTGCTCTTTGAATCTAATTCCATCCTTTCAATTACAATTCTTGGATTTTTGCTTTTACTTATATCAATGTTTCCTACTCCAACTGCACTCATATCATAAGAAGTTGAAATTGTCTGCGGGTACTTGTCACCTTCTTTTATTTGTAACGGATATGTTTTCTTTTCAGTAGCTGTTTTAGATATTACGTTACTGCCAGAATACATAGTAACCCCTGCTATTGCCATTGTAAAACCGCAAACTGCCATTATTCTTATTAATATTGCTCTTTGATTTCCGCCAAAAGTCAATGACTTGCTATCACGGATTTTCTTTTCAATAATAAATCCTATGAAGAATGCTATTACAAGAGTCACTACGATTTTTAAGAAAAATAATCCCATATTATATTCTCTTTTATAAAATCCAGCTATAGCTGAAACTAAATCTATAGCTTTTTCACATAGGAATAATTTGTTATTTTCCTTGGCATAAGCTGCAATGTTCTGCAAAATATTCCTATAGCTTAAATCTCCTACAATTAGTGCAATTGTAATAACGCCAAATACTGCCATGCTTTTTCTATAAATAACTGCAAATAATTTGATAATTGCTGTAATAAGTAAAAAACATCCCAATAAATATACAAGCTCAGCAAAAACAGTTTTCATTGAAAAAACATTTATTAGTTTTATGTTTTTATTAAATAATGAAACTAGTGATACCGCACCAAACAAAATCAACTGGTTCATTACCTGAAACAATGACGCAATTCCAAAGGTTGTTACATCGGCCAAATATGCTGATACATATCTTGTAACACTGTTCTGTGGAAATACCATATAATTGTTTTTGTATTCACCAATATTAAAGGATGTGATAACCAATACCAAAATTACTATCCAAAACAATGCACCGCTATTGCGGTTAAGATTCAGATAAAATACATCTTTGTCTGTTGAAAAATTTATAACCATTGACAATATATCTACTAATGCAAATACAATGGCAACCCAAAATACTATTATTGCATATTTTTTATTTGTGTGCATTCTTAGCAAATACATTTTTTTAATATTATTTAGTTCTTCTTTTCCCATAATGCCTCCATCTGATTTGCGTTTTTCAAATCTGTCTTATACATATAAATTTCTTCCCCTGAAAGCTTGCTTGTGGCAAGTTCCAATTCATCGGCTTTCTCTGCTTCCTCTTTGTTAAGTCTGCCTTCGATAACTGCCATAGCTCCCAATGTCTGATTTTTCTTATATAAAACTTTCTTTTCTTCACAATATTTTTCAATATTTGCAAGTTCGCCGTCTACCCTGTAAACGCTGTCTTTCAGTTCTTCAATATCTCCTGCAAAAAGTACATCGTTGTTTCCTATCATTATCATATGTGACAAAATCTTTTCCATTTCACCTAACATATGACTTGAAATTAATATTGTTCTTGGATGTTCTATGTAGTCTCTTAAAATAATTTCATATATTTTGTTTCTGCTTATTGCATCAACTCCCGAAACCGGCTCATCAAGTATTGTTATGTCTGCTCTTGTTGCCATTCCACAACAAAAATTAAAAATTGTTTCCTGACCTTTTGACAGATTTTTAATTTTTGCTTTTTTATTTAAACCAAATAATTCCATTAACTTATAAGCAAACTCTTCATCAAATTTTTCATACATCAACCTATACTCTTCGATTATCTTTTTTAACTTAATTTCGCTGTAACTCATTACCCCTGCCACATAAATAATACGCTTAGCTGTCCCTATATCAGTTGCCGGATTCTTTCCGTCTATTTCAATTATTCCTTCATCCGGTTCAAACTTGCCGGCTATTAAATTCATTAATGTTGTTTTTCCCTGTCCGTTTCTACCAATTATTCCCGTAATGTGATTTGGCTCAATATCTACAGAAAAATCTTCAAAAACATATCTTTTCTTTCCCTTGTATGAGAAAGTTACATTCTGCATGCTTATGCTTTTAATCTCTTCCATGTTTTCATTATGCATTGCTGCACTTCCCTCCTGACTAAAATTGTTGTTACAACTACTTGTTGTGAATTACTTCTTTTTTGTTTGTTTTTTCTGGCTTTTGTACTTAGCTTTGTATTTAATTATGTGTCTGTTTTTCTTTTTAGCTTAGTATTTAATTTTTTTGATTGTTTAACTTTATGTTTAGCTTTTTTGTCTTATTTACTTCTTATCGTATTGTTCTGCTATTAGTTTAAGTAACTCCTCTTTTGTAATTGATAATTTCTTACTTAGTTTAATTAATTGTTCTGCTATCTGTTCCACTTCACTATGCCTCTTCCTTTCTGAAATCATACTTATGGCATCGCCTGCAACTGTCATTGCCTGGCCTCTGTGCTTTATAAGAATCCCTCTGCTAACCAAAAGATTAATTCCTTTCGCCGCAGTAGCCGGATTGACTTTAAGCTCCTTCGCCAAAACTAATTGTGAGTAACATGTATCGTTCTCCTTCAATTTTCCTGATAGTATGTCATCTTCAATGGAATCAGCAATTTGCACATAGATTGGAATCATACTGTTTTCATCAATTTTCAATGATGTACCTCCTTGTATAATATCTTTAATCAACTATACTACATTACTGATATAATGTAGTATAGTCCCGTGGTAGTTAGAAGTCAAGTGGATTTATGTCAAAATCATGACTTCCTTAATATTTTCATAAGCGTGTTATGACTTTTAACATAGATTCATATAATTTATTCTTTATTTTCATAACCATATGAGGGTTTTAGATTATTTGTTATGATTTTCTAATGCGGTAGACTTGATTTTTTTGCTCTGTGGACAGGCTTAATTGGGAGAATTACGTGTCATATAACATTTTCGTTCACCGACACGTAATTATTCATAAAATGTCAATGAACTTTTGGAGAATTACGTGTCATATAACATTTTCGTTCACCGACACGTAATTCCATGCAAAAATACAAGCTTAATTTCAATAAATTACTTGTCACACAGCATTTTTGCTCTACGACACGTAATCGGCTGCGAATCAAGACAAATATTTCAATATTTTACGTGTGCTACAACATTTTTGCTCTACGACACGTAATCAGCAACGAAACAAGACAAAACAAACAATCTTTTCCCGCAATTGCAAACAAACCACTTCCGCAATTGCAAACAAACCACTTCCACAATTGCAAACAAACCACTTCCACAATTGCAAAACAAACCACTTCCACACCCACAAAAAAACTAGTCAAATCAACTATGGTTACTCTGACTAGTTTTACTCTCTTTATTTTTCTTTCACAACTTTTAGTCAAGCTCTCCGCTTGTTACCCTTTGGATGTGCATTGCAAGATATCCTATCTCCGACTCATCAAAGGACAACTTAAGCAAATGGCCTATATTGTCACATATGGTGATTGACATCTGAAATTCCTGTGGAAATTTGTTTTCCATATAGTCGTTCAGATTAAGCTTGATTTTTTCACCTTTAAGGGCTCTTGCTATCATATATTTAATGTGATTCATTAGACGGTTGTATGAAATAGATAAAACATTTATTTTTCTTCCTGTTTCAGTTTCTACCATAGAAATACACTCACGCACACCCTGAGCTATAATCATTGACTGGGATACGTTCTCTGTATCAATGGCTGAATGAATGTGAAGTGCAATATAGCCCACCTCATGTTCATCTATTTCAACACCCATCTTTTCGAGAAGCAGCGGTTTTATTTCCTCTGCCACTTTGTATTCTGAATGAAAAAGAACTCTTATATCCGGTGTTAACGGATTGCTTATTTGCTCATTGTTCTTTATTCTTTTGACTGCAAACTCAATATGGTCTGCCAATGGAAAAAGTATTCTTCTATCAATATTTCCAAATTCTTCTTCCGCCTTATTTAAAACTGCATCTGCAATCTCTAAACAAACTGGAGAAACTTCATTAACAATGTCTTCTGCCTCTCCTCTTTCCGTACATTCTTTCATTGAATATACAGTGTCTTCTGCTCTTGGTTCAACATACTCAGTAACTTTCTTACCGAACCCGATGCCTTTTCCCAAAATCAAAAATTCCTGACATTTTTCTGCATCAATTGCCACAACCGCATTGTGGTTTAACGCTTTTTTTACTCTATACATATCCTAATTACTCTGTGACATTATTCGTAAATATCAATAGCAAAAAGTGATTCCCCTGCCTGTATATCGCCTTCCTTAAGTAATCTGATTTTTTGATTGTCGCTAAGCTCTGTACACATTACAGGTGATGCCAATGATGGTGCATTGGCAGATAAATAATCCAAATCAAGTTTCATAATAGGATCACCCTTTTTAACTTTCTGTCCTGCTTCTACCATTACATCAAAGCCTTCGCCGTTAAGTTTTACTGTGTCAATACCAACATGGATAATCATACTAATACCATCTTCTGTTGTAAATCCTACTGCGTGCTTAGTATCAAAAACAAATACAATTTCACCATCAGCAGGTGCCTTAACAACTGAATCTGTTGGAGTTACAACTGCACCGTCTCCCATCATTCTGCTTGCAAAAGCTTCATCCGGCGCTGTACCTAAATCTGCGGCTATACCTGTAATAGGGCTTGAGATAATAATTGATTTTACTATTTTTGTCTCTTGCTCCTTCTGATTATTTCCATCCTCAGTCTTGTTTTCAACTTCGTCTGACTGACTATTGCTACCATTATACTCTATATTTGGAGCTGTTTCCAGATAATCTTCTAAGTTAGACTTAATTACTGTTACTTTTGGTCCATAAATCACCTGAACGCCGTTACCCTTGTGTACTACACCTGACGCTCCTGTTGCCTTAAGCATTCCGTCATTAACCAATTCAGCTTTAAAAACTGTACATCTAAGTCTTGTTGCACAGCAGTCAACATCAGAAATATTTTTCTTTCCGCCTAAGCCGTTAGTAATCATTTCTGATAATTCGTCAACATCACTATTTTCTCCGTTTTCTGACTTGCCATTTTTCTTAGCTTCAACATCGCTTCTTCTATAAAGTTTGACTTCCTCACTGTCATCCCTACCAGGTGTCTTCAAATCTAATTTTTTAATTAAGAAGCTAAATAAGAAATAATATACGATAAAGTAAACAATACCTACAATAACAATCCAAATCCAGTTAGTCTTTCCATTTCCCTGCATTATTCCGAATAAGAACATATCTATAAGTCCGTCTGAGAAGGTCATACCTACGCCAACCTTAAATACATGCATTAACATATATGCAAGTCCTGCAAATACGCAGTGAATACCATAAAGTAATGGTGCAACAAAAAGGAATGTAAATTCCAATGGTTCTGTAATACCTGTAATCATTGATGTTAAAGCTGCTGACAAAAGAAGACCTGCTACTGCTTTCTTCTTTTCAGGCTTTGCTGTTCTATACATTGCAAGTGCTGCTCCAGGAAGTCCGAAAATCATAAGTGGAAACTTACCTGACATAAATCTTGTTGCTGAAACTGCAAATTTTGTAACTGATGGATCTGCAAGCTGTGCAAAGAAAATATTCTGTGCACCTTCAATTAACTGACCTCCAACTTCCATTGTTCCGCCAACGCCTGTCTGCCAGAATGGAAGATAAAATACGTGATGAAGACCAAATGGAATAAGAAGTCTTTCCATAAATCCGTATACCCATGTTCCTGCGTAACCTGAATTAAGTACTAAATCTCCAACAGAGTAAATTCCGCTCTGGATAACTGGCCAGATAAAGAACATTAAAATACCAACTAATGTGAAAACTAATGAACAAATAATTGGAACAAATCTTGTTCCGCCAAAGAATGATAATACCTGTGGCAATTCGATTTTGTAAAATTTGTTATGAAGTGCTGCAACACCAAGACCAACAATAATACCACCAAACACACCCATCTGTAATGAAGTAATACCTACAACATCTGTTGTGGCACCTTCAAGCATTTTTTCTGCGCCACCGTTAATTGTAATCATGGCACCAATTGATGCGTGCATAATGAAGAAAGCTATAGCTGCTGCAAGTGCTGCAACTTCCTTTTCTTTTTTTGCCATGCCTATTGCAACACCCATTGCAAAAATAATCGGCAGGTTAGTAAAAACTATATTTCCCGCATCACTCATTACCTGAAATATTGCATTAAATACTGTTCCAGGTCCCATAATACCTAATAATCCGTATGCTTTAAGCATTGTTTCATTTGTAAAAGAGCTACCAAGTCTAAGTAACAAACCTGCTACAGGAAGGATAGCTATTGGAAGCATAAATGATCTTCCTACACGTTGTAAAACACCAAAAATTTTGTCTTTCATTTTTTCTCCTTTCAAACACTAATAATATTTTGGTTCATTTGGGCATGTATCATACATTTACGACTATTTTTGTTATAAGTTGCAGCTCTTTTAAACACAAAAAAAGTAGGTATAACAGATACACGACCCCCTTTGAGATGTGTGTATAGTTAATGCCTACTTAAAGTTACATACTATTTAAAATTATTTAATTTACTCCTTTAGAGTAACATCTTATGGTTTGGATGTCAACCCTGATTTTGATTTTTTCTACCAGATTAGTAGATTTTTATATATAATACCACTGTGGTAGGAATTGCTAGGATAAACTCAGATATTATCTTTATTGTTCCTCAATTTTCTTTGCCAAATCTTCCAAATACTCCCAACGGTCCATTTTTTCCATAAGAAGTGTTTCCGTTTCTTCCTTACTTTCCATAAGTTCCCTAAGCTTAACTGAATTAGTTGCATTCTTGACTATTTCACCGTCAAGCTTTTCAATCTTCTCTTCTAATTTTGCAATATCGTCCTCAATTGTCTCGTATTCTCTTTGTTCATTGTAAGAAAACTTAAGCTTTTTGTTTCTTATTTTGTATTCCTCTTTTTCGGTTTTGTCTGAATCTGACTTTCCTGCACTGCTACTTTTTGTTTTTAACAAAGCATTTTCTTCAAGCAGTCCCTTTTCCTTCTTTCGATTTATGTAATCTGTGTAACCACCTTCGTACTGGTCGATTACCCCATTTTCCTCAAAGGAAAAAATTCTTCTGACAACTCTGTCTAGAAAATATCTGTCGTGGGATACGGTAATTACAATTCCATCAAAACTATCCAAATAATCTTCAAGAATTGTCATTGTTTCAATGTCCAAATCGTTAGTTGGCTCATCAAGTATAAGTACATTTGGGGCTTCCATAAGCACACGCAAAAGATTTAAGCGACGTTTTTCCCCACCTGACAATTTTTCAATCTTACTATACTGCTGTGACGGTTCAAAAAGAAATCTTTCAAGCATAACCGAGGCTGATACAAGCCCTTCCTCTGTTCTTACAAACTCGGCAGTATTTTTTATATAATCAATAACCCTATCATCAGGATTCATATAAGCAATTCCTGCCTCTTTGTTATTTTCAAGCTCCTGTGTATAATAACCTATTTTGATAGTCTGTCCAATGTTTACACTACCGCTGTCAGGCTCAATTCTTCCATCAATAATCTTCATTAAGGTAGTTTTTCCACAACCATTTTTGCCCACAAAACCTACTCGGTCGCCCTTTAGAAAATTATAAGAAAAATCATTTATCAAAACTTTGCAGTCATATGCCTTTGAAATATTTTCAAGTTCAATAGTCGTCTTGCCCATTCTTGACTTAATGCTACTTAACTCAATTTTTTCGTCCTGAACAATCCCTTTTTGGTTCTTTAGATTTTCATATCTTTGAATGTGTGCTTTCTGCTTAGTAGACCTTGCTCTTGCCCCACGCTGCATCCATTCAATTTCTTTTCGAAGAATGCTCTGACGCTTTCTCTCGCTTGCCTTGGCACTTGCCTCACGCTCAGCTTTTCTCTCCAAAAATCCTGAGTATTTTTCGTTGTAACTATAGATTTTTCCTTTATCAAGCTCGATAATCCTGTTAGTTACGCTGTCTAGGAAATATCTGTCATGAGTAACCATAACAAGCGCCCCCCTAAAACCGCGCAACTGATTTTCAAGCCATTCTGCCATTTCGCTATCCAAATGGTTAGTAGGCTCGTCCAAAATCAAAATATCACAAGGTGTAATCAAAACAGAAACCAACGCCAGTCTCTTTCTCTGTCCACCTGAAAGTTCTGAAGTTTTCTGCTCAAAATCAGTAATTCCAAGTCTTGTCATCATCGCTTTAGCCTTAACCAATTCATCTTCATTGGCATGATGGTGAATCATGTTCTGAACACTTTCAAGCACCGTGTCTTCTTCATTAAAAATAGGATTCTGTGGCAAATAATGAATCATCATATTGGCTGCCTTAATTACCTGTCCTTCATCCGGGATTTCAAGACCTGCCATAATCTTAAGCAAAGTGGACTTCCCTGTCCCATTAATTCCTATAATTCCTACCTTCTCCCCTTCGTGAAGGTAAAAACTTGCCTCGTCAAATAATTTTCTTTCTGTATATGAATGTGTTATGTTTTCTAATGATAGAATGTTCATTGTGTTCCTCTTTCTTTGGATTGATTTTCTAAACTTGTCATTACTGTTATACTTTTTAGTCTTGTTTTTAATATTACTTTTTAATCTTGCTTTTTATTATTTCTTTCTAATCTTGCTTTTTATTATTTCTTTTGGTATTGTTCTTTCTTCTTTTTCCTGTCATTTCCTCTGCAACCATTTTAAATACTGTTGTTACCGGAATTACTTTTGTCCCAAATTCAAAATTTTCTGAATGATACTGCTTCATAATTATCTTAAGTGCCGCAAACTTATCCTCATCTTCAACAAACTGAATCTGACCGCATCCCATTACACTTTCGTATGCCATAGTGCAACTCATCTTTTCATCATTTAAAATAAACTCATGTCCACAGTCCATTTCGAAAGCTACCTTGTTATTTTTTCTAAGTAATTCAAGCTTCTTTCCCTCGCTTGCGCAGTGAAAATAAAGAACAACCTTACCATCTTCTATATTAAGCCCAAAATTCATTGGCACAATGTATGGATAATCTCCATCATTAATCGCCAATCGGCAAACGTCACATTTATTTATTACTTCAATTATTTCATCAAAATCTTTTATTTCTCTATCGCTTCTTCTCATAGTGTCCTCCTTATATATCTTTTTTATTTATAGTTATTTGTTGATATTTACTGATACTTCTTGCTACCATTATTTCTTTTTTTATTAATAGCTTTATCTTAATTTGTATTTCCCCGATTTCACACTATTTATTATACAGAAGTAGGCTGTGAAAATCTATGGTAATTCTAAGAAACTCATATATTCAAATTACTTGTGGAATAGCATTTTTTCTCTCTGACACGTAATCTCAGGCATAAATAATCAAATATTTCAATCATTTACGTGTCACACAGCGTTTTTTCCACACGACACGTAATCCAAAACAAAAATAAATGAGTGCACCATTTCTGATACACCCAATTATATTTCTCCTATTTTCCCTGTATGTTCACTATAACATATTCTGACTTGCAGCCTGTTTTAAACTTGATTGCCCAGTCTGAAATTCCTGATGTTACTATGAAGTTTGTGTTATCACGCTTTTCATATCCATAAACTCTATCGTCACCTAAACCTGTCAGGTTTTCAATATTCATTAACGGAAATAGCTGTCCGCCGTGTGTGTGACCTGACCTTTCTTACTCTTACGCTTCCAATTACGGAACATACAAACAAAAACTTCCCTGCTTCCGTAATCCCCCATTCATTAGCTGAAAACTTTTTTCATATTATGATTACTAATCTTTCCGCCTCCTAGTTTAACGCATTTTTCCAAATATATAACACCGCCGAAAGCGCAAATTTAATATTCACACTTCCTGCTGTTTATTTTATACATTATTTCAAAAATTTCACACTATATCAATTGCATTTTTCAATAACTAACTTTCCAATGATAATTATAATGCAATTTTCCAAACTACTTTTCACTGCAAAGCATCTCCTACAACTTCCACCCTGCACTTGCCAATTGTTTTTCTACCATATTGCTGTAGATTCCACCTGTCTTTGCAAGTTCATCCGGCTTACCCTGCTCGACAACTTTTCCATCTTTTAGTACAACTATTTTGTCTGCGTTGGCGACTGTTCTCATTCTATGAGCAATAATCATAACTGTTTTGTTTTGTATTAATTTGGACAAAGATTCCTGAATTAATGTTTCGTTGTCTACGTCAAGTGAAGCTGTGGCTTCGTCCAGTAAGATAATTGGTGCATCTTTTAAGAAGGCACGGGCAATTGAAACTCTCTGTCGTTCACCCCCTGACAGCTCTGAACCGTTTTCGCCAATTGTTGTCTGCCATCCATTAGGAAGCTTGTTAACGAACTCATCGCAATGGGCAAGCTTTGCCGCCGCCATTACCTCTTCGTCTGTTGCGTCTTTTTTACCAATTCTGATATTTTCCATAATTGTGTTGTTAAACAAAGTTACATCCTGAAATACTATGGAATAAAGTGACATTAAAGATTCATGATCAACATTTGAAATATCCATACCACCTACTGTGATTTTTCCTTTTGTAATATCCCAGAATCGTGAAGCCAATCTTGAAACTGTAGTTTTTCCTCCACCTGAAGGTCCAATAATCGCTGTAACTTCGCCCTGTTTTGCAATAAAACTTACATCAGACAAAACTTCATTATTAGTGTCATAAGAAAATCCTACATTTTCAAATTTAATATCAAAACCATTGTTATTCATTTCAGTTGTTCCGTTCTGAACCTTATGGGATAAAATTTCATCCATTCTTTCGCACTGAACATCTGCACTGATAATTGCAGCAAGATTCTGTAATGATACCTGCATCGGGTCATACAATCTTGAAACTAACAACAAAAACATAAAGAATGTTAAAACATCCAAGCTTCCCTTTGAAAGAAGTATTCCACCTGTTAATGCTACAGTTGCAATTCCAAGTTTCAAAATCATCTGGGCACTTGCAACAAAAACAGCAGTTCCAAGTTCTGTTACAATAGAATGTTTTTCCACTGCTTTAATTTTCTTATCAAGACCAACCATATAATCATCTTCTGCACTGTTGGCTCTTAAATCTCTGACAGTTTCAAGGCATTCCTGAATGCCGTCGGCACATGCCATTTTCAACTTCATCTGATGTCTGCCCAGTTTCTTCTGAACATTTCCTGAACAAATAACAATTATAAATGAAACAGGTAGTACCCAAAGCGCCGCAATTGCCATTCTCCAATCAAAGAAAAACAAGCTGATTGCAACTAACAATGTTGAGATGCAAGAACCGAAAAGTTCAGGAATCCAATGCGAAGATGCTGTTTCAATTGTTGCACAGTCAGCCATAATTGTACTTGTAAGGTCTGACAAGTCTTTTTTGCCAAAATAAGATAACGGTATTTTTCTTAATTTTTCTGCCAAAGTAATTCTTCTTACACCACTTTCAACATATGTAGCAAGAAATGTTGAGTTGTACTGTATGTAAGTTGTAATACCAATAAGAACAAGGCAGCCAATGCAGGCTAAGAGATAAAACATCCCCTTTTGGAAAGCAACTCCGTTCAGGTAATCTTTAACAAAGAAATAAAGTACTCCAACAGGGAACATTAATACAATGTTCGAAACTGTTACTGAAACAAAAGCCTTAATCATATCATTTGCACCCTGTTTTGAAAGTGCATATTTATGCTGTATTTTTTCTTTTAATCCCATGTTAAGCACCTACCTTCCATTTTACTGATTTGTTATATTCATTCCACATATGTGCATACAAACCGTCTTTTTCAACTAATTCTTTATGAGTTCCAACTTCCACAATCTCGCCATCTTTCAAAACAAAAGTTTTGTCAGCGTAAACTACTGAAGACAAACGATGAGCTATCATAATAACTGTCTTGCCTTTTGACAATTGTGAAAAAGCCTGCTGAACTTTTGTTTCATTGTCAGGATCAGCGAAAGCTGTTGCCTCATCCAAAATCAATATAGGTGCATCTTTAAGCATTGCCCTTGCAATTGAAAGTCTCTGTGCCTCGCCACCTGATACATAAGTCCCCTTTGAACCGATTACCGTATCCACTCCGTTAGGGAATTTTTCAATAATATCCTCACACTGGGCATTTTTCAAAGCCTTCATAACCTCTTCTCTTGTGGCATCTTTTTTTCCCATCTTAACATTATCCAAAATAGAAATTTTCAAAAGTTTGCTATCCTGAAATACAAAAGAAACCATACTCATTAACTGTTTTGTAGGAATATCCTTTACATTAACTCCACCAATTGTAATTGCCCCTTCTGTTGTGTCAAAAAATCTTGCAATCAGACTTGCCAAAGTAGTTTTTCCACCGCCTGAAGGACCAACAAAAGCAACATGCTCACCTTCTTTTATTTCCAACCTTACATTATTAAGAGCATTCTTTCCTGCATCTTCATAACGGAAAGTTACATTATCAAACTTAATCGATGCCTTAGAAATCTTCTTTTCCTCCTTAGCTTCAGGAAGAGGTTTTCTTTTAAGAATACTTTCGATTCGCTTAATGGCATCTTCAACAATCATCTCATTTTCACTTGAATACATTATCTTACTTAATGTAACTGTAATAATCGGAGTGATAATAATATAAAATAATAAATTCAATAAAAACTTATTGTCATAATTTCCACCTGCAAGCATAAAACCTGCCCCTATTAAAA
>ERZ773164.2735-NODE-2735-length-13611-cov-3.087784_pt1 | contig 13611 bp, 9 predicted proteins | sample MGYA00511917_ERZ773164 | MGnify/ENA primary metagenome ERZ773164 (study PRJEB29015, sample SAMEA2737847) | human gut metagenome | biome: human gut; feature: human-associated habitat; material: faeces | place: China | collected 2012 ...
ACAACGAAGATGAAATCGTATCAAGCGATATCGTAGGAATGAGATATGGTTCTTTATTCGATGCTACACAGACAATGGCTCTTCCATTAGACAACGGAACAACAGAAGTTCAGGTTGTATCTTGGTATGACAACGAAAATTCTTACACAAGCCAGATGGTAAGAACAATCAAATATTTCTCTGAATTAGCATAATTTTAAATTAGAGATAAAGATTCCAAAAGGGGTCCGGTCTTATAGGACTGGGTCCCTTTATTTATACAAATAAGGAGGCACAATCTATGCTTAATAAAAAATCAGTGGACGACATTAATGTAAAAGGAAAAAGAGTTCTTGTAAGATGTGACTTTAACGTTCCTTTAATCGATGGAAAAATTACAGATGAGAACCGTCTTGTAGCAGCACTTCCTACAATCAAGAAATTAGTTGCAGACGGAGGGAAAATCATTCTTTGCTCTCACCTTGGAAAACCAAAGGGAGAACCAAAACCGGAATTATCTTTAGCACCTGTTGCCGTAAGATTATCTGAATTATTAGGACAGGAAGTTAAATTTGCAGCAGATGCAACTGTTGTAGGTGAAAATGCAAAAGCAGCAGTAGAAGCAATGAATGACGGTGATATTATTCTTCTTGAAAATACTCGTTACAGAGCAGAAGAAACAAAGAATGGAGAAGAATTCAGCAAAGAACTTGCTTCTTTATGTGACGTATTTGTAAATGACGCATTTGGTACAGCACACAGAGCACACTGCTCAAATGTTGGTGTAACTCAGTTCGTTGATACAGCAGTAGTTGGGTACTTAATGCAGAAAGAAATTGATTTCTTAGGAAACGCAGTAAATAATCCTGAAAGACCATTTGTCGCTATTTTAGGTGGAGCAAAAGTATCAAGTAAAATTTCTGTTATCGAAAACTTACTTGACAAAGTAGATACACTTATCATCGGTGGTGGTATGGCATACACATTCTCTAAAGCAAGAGGCGGAAAAATCGGACTTTCTCTTTGCGAAGATGATTATATGGAATACGCTTTAAACATGCTTAAAAAAGCAGAAGAAAAAGGAGTTAAATTACTTCTTCCTGTAGACCACCGTATCGGTGATGATTTCTCTAACGATGCAAACGTACAGGTTGTAGAAAGTGGAGAAATCCCTGACGGTTGGGAAGGTATGGATATCGGACCAAAAACAGAGGTTCTTTTTGCTGACGCTGTTAAAGATGCAAAAACAGTTGTATGGAACGGACCAATGGGCTGCTTTGAAATGCCTAAGTTTGCAAATGGTACAGAAGCAGTTGCAAAAGCGCTTGCAGAGACAGATGCCGTAACAATTATTGGTGGTGGAGATTCTGCCGCAGCAGTAAACCAGTTAGGATATGGAGATAAAATGACTCATATTTCTACAGGTGGCGGTGCTTCTCTTGAATTCCTTGAAGGAAAAGAATTACCGGGTGTAGCAGCAGCAAACGATAAGTAGACCGAACATACTTTAAAAAACTTCATCGGTATATACCTCAAAATATATAAAATTAGGAGACGATAAAATGTCAAGAAGAAAAATTATTGCAGGTAACTGGAAAATGAATAAAACTCCTAGTGAAACAGTTACTTTATTGAATGAATTAAAACCATTAGTAGCAACAGAAGATGCAGACGTTGTATTTTGTGTACCTGCAATCAGCATTATTCCGGCAATGGAGGCTGTAAAAGGAACAAATATCTGCATTGGCGCTGAAAATATGTATTTCGAAGAAAGTGGAGCATATACAGGAGAAATCGCTCCAAATATGCTTACGGACGTTGGAGTAAAATACGTTATCATCGGACATTCTGAGAGACGTGAATACTTTGCAGAGACAGATGAAACTGTAAATAAAAAAGTGAAAAAAGCATTTGAACACGGTATTACACCTATCATCTGCTGTGGTGAGACATTAGCACAGAGAGAACAGGGTGTTACTATTGACTTTATTCGTCAGCAGATTAAAATTGCTTTCTTAGATGTAACAGCAGAGCAGGCTAAAACAGCAGTAATCGCTTATGAACCAATCTGGGCAATCGGAACAGGAAAAGTTGCCACGACAGAACAGGCTCAGGAAGTTTGTGCTGCAATTCGTCAGTGTATTGCTGAAATCTATGATGAAGCAACTGCAGAAGCAATCCGTATCCAGTACGGCGGATCTGTATCAGCAGACAGCGCTCCTGAATTATTTGCTCAGCCTGATATTGACGGCGGACTTGTAGGAGGCGCTTCTTTAAAAACAGATTTCGGAAAGATTGTTAATTGGAAATAATGCCTATTGATAAAAAGAAGCGGGATATAGATCCTGCTTCTTTTTTGTGACTACAGGAAAATGCAAGGAGGCATGTATGAGAAGAATTAAAAAAATAAGCCAGACAACAAATAATCGTTTTCTGAATATGTACACACTGCAAATGAAGAGTGATACGGGAAAAGAAAGTACGTACTATGTGGCGTCCAGGGCAAAAAACATTGATGAGTTAAAAATAACAACGAGACAAAACAGAGCGGACGGAGTAATTATCTACAGTTTATATCAAGATGAAAATGATGATGAAGAAAAAATTGTGCTTATTCGTCAATACCGCTGTCCGCTGGACGACTATATTTATGAATTTCCGGCGGGTCTGGTAGATGAAGGAGAAGATTTTAAGGCGGCAGGTGTGCGTGAATTGAAAGAAGAGACGGGGCTTGATTTAACACCAATTAATGCAAAAGATATGTTTACGAAGCCGTTTTTCACTACAGTTGGAATGACTGACGAGTCCTGTGGAACGGTGTACGGCTATGCAAAAGGAAAACCGTCCAAAGCGGGACAGGAAGAAAATGAAGAAATTGAAATTGTACTTGCTGATCGAAAAGAAGTGAGAAGAATTTTGCGGGAAGAGAACGTTGCAATTATGTGTGCGTATATGCTTATGCACTTCTTACATACACCTGACGGGAAAGTATTTGATTTTTTGGAGAGTATTTAAAGGCGAAAAACTTGCAACCGATTAGAAAATCATGTAAAATAATTCAGGTAAAGAAAACGTTAATGAATTAACATAAAGGAGATAATACTATGAGTAAAAAACCAACAGTTTTAATGATTCTTGACGGATACGGTTTGAACGACAAACACGAAGCAAATGCCGTTTATGAGGGAAAAACACCTGTTATGGACAAGTTAATGGCTGAGTGTCCGTTTGTGAAAGGTAATGCAAGCGGAATGGCAGTGGGGCTTCCTGACGGACAGATGGGTAACTCTGAAGTAGGACATTTGAACATGGGTGCAGGACGTATTGTATATCAGGATTTAACAAAGATTACTAAATCTATTCAGGACGGAGATTTCTTTGAGAATGAAGCGTTGCTTGCAGCGTGCAATAATGCAAAAGAGCACAATTCAGCCCTTCACCTGTTCGGATTGGTATCTGATGGTGGCGTTCACAGCCATAATTCACATATTTATGGTTTGTTAGAACTTGCTAAGAAACAGGGACTTGAAAAAGTATATGTACACTGCTTCTTAGACGGACGTGACACACCTCCTGCATCAGGAAAAGATTATGTGCAGGAATTGGCAGATAAGATGAAAGAAATCGGTGTAGGTGAAATCGCATCTGTTATGGGACGTTACTATGCAATGGACAGAGATAACCGTTGGGATCGTGTTGAGTTAGCATATAATGCAATGGTAAAAGGAGAGGGAGAAACAGCGGAATGTGCGGTGTGCGCAGTTCAGAATTCATATGACGCAGATAAAACAGACGAATTTGTTCTTCCTACAGTTGTTGTAAAAGACGGAAAACCTGTTGCAACGATCAAAGACAACGATTCTATCATCTTCTTTAACTTCAGACCGGACAGAGCAAGAGAAATTACAAGAACATTCTGTGATGACAATTTTGACGGATTTGACAGAGGAGAACGCATCAAAACAACATATGTATGCTTTACTGAATATGATGTGACAATTGAAAATAAATTAGTTGCTTTCCACAAAACAGAAATTACAAATACATTCGGAGAATTTTTGGCAAACAATAATATGACACAGGCGAGAATTGCCGAGACAGAAAAATACGCTCACGTTACATTTTTCTTTAACGGCGGTGTAGAGGAGCCGAACAAAGGGGAGGACAGAATTTTAGTGAAATCTCCTAAAGTTGCAACATATGATTTGCAGCCGGAAATGAGCGCATATGAAGTTTGTGATAAATTAATGGAAGCAATCAAATCCGATAAATACGATGTAATTATCATCAACTTTGCAAATCCGGATATGGTTGGACATACAGGTGTGGAAGCGGCAGCGATCAAAGCGATTGAAGCTGTTGATGAGTGTGTAGGTAAAACTGTGGAAGCATTAAAAGAAGTTGACGGACAGATGTTTATCTGTGCGGACCACGGAAATGCAGAACAGTTAGTTGATTATGAAACAGGTGAACCGTTTACTGCTCATACAACAAATGAAGTACCGTTTATTTTGGTGAATGCTGACCCTTCATATAAATTAAGAGAAGGCGGCTGCCTTGCAGATATTGCCCCAACTCTTATCGAATTAATGGGAATGGAACAGCCGAAAGAAATGACAGGAAAATCATTGTTAGTGAAATAAGCGTAAAAAATAGCCGGACATGGAAATATCCAAGTCTGGCTATTTTTTTAATGATTTTCCTGTAAGTTTTTATTTGCAGTAGAAAGCATTAGTTTGATTCGATTCAACTGGTTTACCTCACTTGCTCCCGGGTCATAGTCTATGGCGACAATATTTGCGAGAGGGTGACGGTGACGCAATTCTTTAATTACCCCTTTACCTACTACATGGTTTGGAAGGCAGGCAAACGGTTGTGCACAAACTATGTTAGTTGTACCATTCTCGATTAATTCTAACATTTCTCCGGTTAAGAACCAACCTTCACCGGTCTGATTTCCCAGGGAAACGATTTCTTTTGCCATGTTTGCCAAATTTGTAATATCAGCAGGCGGTGTAAAATGTTTGCTCTGTGCAAATGCCTTTTTCGCAGGGGAACGGAACCATTCCAACGCTTTGATACCTAAATTCGCTTTCCATGCAGTTGATTTTTTCATACCCAGGTGGGAAACTTTGAAATTACTGTTATAGAAGCAGTATATGAAGAAGTCAAGCAAATCAGGTACAACAACTTCAGCCCCCTCCTGTTCGAGTAATTCAACTAAATGGTTGTTGGCAGTTGGGTGAAATTTTACCAATATTTCTCCTACGATACCGACACGCACTTTTTTTACGTTGTTCATTGGAAGATTATCAAAATCTTCTATAATTTCTTTGCACATTTTGTTGAATGTACGGCGGCTCGGGTGTTTCTGTGTTAAAAATGTGATACACTTTTGTTTCCATTTTTCGTGAAGCGCATCTGTACTTCCCGGTGTTACCTCATAAGGGCGAACACGATATACGGCACGCATGAAAATATCACCAAATACAACAGCATACATTCCTTTTAATACAAGCGGGAGTGTAAGTTTAAATCCCGGATTTTCTTCCAGTCCGCTTAGATTTAAGGAAATAACAGGAATCTGTGCGTACCCCGCTTTCTCTAATGCGCGTCGGATAAATCCGATATAGTTGGAAGCGCGGCAGCCTCCTCCCGTCTGCGTAATAATAACTGCAATTTTCTCTGTGTTATATCGTCCTGAAAGAATTGCTTCCATGATTTGTCCGACAACAAGCAGGGAAGGATAGCAGGCATCATTATTTACATATTTAAGTCCTGAATTGATTGTCATTTGGCAGTACGACCAGATTGTAATCCGATGCGTTGAATGCCGCTTCGAGCATTTTAAAATGAATCGGTGACATCTGCGGACACAATATTGTATAGGTCTCTCTCATTTCTTTTGTAAATGGTACTTTTGTGATGGAAGACGGCTGAATACAATGTTCTATATGTTTTTTCTCGCGCACACGAATGGCAGAGAGAAGAGAGCGGATACGGATTCTTGCTGCTCCTAAATTGTTTACTTCATCAATTTTCAAAGAAGTATAAATTTTACCTGAATGTGTTAAAATATCCGATACCTCATCAGTCGTAACTGCATCTAGTCCACAACCAAAAGAATTTAATTGAATTAAATCAAGATTGTCTTTTGTCTTTACATAATTTGCGGCTGCATATAATCTGGAGTGATACATCCATTGGTCCATAACACGAAGAGGACGTTCCACAGGGTGCAAGTGTGAGACGGAATCTTCCGTCAACACGGCGATGTCATAGGAATTGATTAATTCCGGAATGCCGTGATTTACTTCTGGGTCGATATGGTAAGGACGTCCGGCCAGAACAATACCTCTTTTACCTGTTTTGTCAAGGTAAGCAATCGTTTCTTCACCTTTTCTTCTGATATCTTCACGGCATTTTTTAAGTTCTTCCCATGCTAAATGTACAGCCTGCTTGACTTCTGCCTCTGTAATGGAAAACTTTCCGCTGAATTCTTCTGTCAAACGTTCATCCAGTGTCTCTTCATTTTTAAAAGATAAAAATGGGTTCATGAAATCAACTTTGCCGCTTGTGATCTCGTCCATATTGTTTTTGATATTTTCTGCGTATGAGGTAACAATAGGGCAGTTGTAATGGTTATTTGCATCTTTGAATTCCTGTCTTTCATAAGGAATACAAGGATAGAAGATGAATGAAACCCCATTTTGAATAAGCCATTCTACATGTCCGTGTGCTAACTTGGCAGGATAGCATTCGGATTCACTTGGAATGGATTCGATTCCCAATTCGTATATTTTTCTTGTGGAAGCAGGTGACAAAACAACTCTAAATTTTAATGCATCGAAAAAAGTAAACCAAAAAGGATAATTTTCATACATGTTCAAGACGCGTGGAAGTCCTACCGTTCCGCGTTTCGCATCTGTTTCGGATAAAGGAGTGTAATCAAAATATCTTTTATTTTTGTAAGCGAATAGGTTCGGAATATCATTTTTTGTTTTTGATTTTCCAAGTCCGCGCTCGCATCGGTTACCTGTGATGAACCTTCGTCCGCCGCTGAATTTATTGATTGTCAGACGACAGTTATTTGTACAGCCTTTACATTTTGTCATACTTGTACTATATTCCAAGGCGTTAATTTCTCCGATGGAGAGCATGGTCGTTGTTTTGCTTTCATCGTAACGTTCCCTTGCAATTAGAGCAGCGCCGAAAGCCCCCATAATACCTGCAATATCGGGGCGAACTGCCTCACAATCAGCGATTGTTTCAAAACTTCTTAAAACCGCGTTATTATAGAAAGTTCCGCCTTGAACAACAATGTGTTTTCCGAGTTCTGAGGCATCAGAAACTTTGATAACTTTATAAAGGGCATTTTTGATAACCGAGTAAGCAAGTCCTGCAGAAATATCTGCTACGGAAGCCCCTTCTTTCTGTGCCTGTTTTACTTTGGAATTCATAAATACGGTACAACGTGTTCCTAAATCGATAGGATTTTTTGCAAACAGTGCTTCGTGAGCAAAATCTTCTACGGAATAGTTTAAGGATTTGGCAAATGTTTCGATAAACGAACCGCAGCCTGAAGAACATGCTTCATTTAACTGCACGCTGTCTACGGTTTGGTTCTTGATTTTAATACATTTCATATCCTGACCGCCAATATCGAGAATACAATCTACCTCAGGGTTAAAAAACGCAGCAGCATAGTAATGTGAAACTGTTTCGACCTCTCCCTCGTCCAGTAAGAGCGCTGCCTTGATCAGGGCTTCCCCATATCCTGTGGAACAGGAGTGTACAATTTCAACGCCTTCAGGAAGTTTATCGTAAATATCTTTAATTGCGCTGATTGTTGTTCCGAGCGGATCTCCTTCGTTGCTGTGATAGAAAGAGTAAAGAAGAGTTCCGTCCTCGCCGACAAGTGCTGCTTTGGTTGTTGTAGAACCGGCATCAATGCCTAAAAAACATTTTCCCTTGTAGGAAGATAAATCTTTCACGGGAACCTGATGCTTTTCGTGACGTGCTTCAAAAGCGTCATATTCTTCTTTGCTTGCAAAGAGAGGAGTCATACGCTCTACCTCAAATTCCATTTCGATGCGATTGATAAGTCGCATTTGCAAAGAGGTAAGTTGAATGGAAAGATCCCTGCCGGAATTTAATGCAGAACCGATCGCAGCAAATAAATGTGAATGCTTTGGTGCGATAATATGTTCGTCGTCCAGTTTTAATGTGCGGACAAAGGCTTCTCGGAGTTCTGACAGAAAATGAAGCGGACCGCCCAGAAAAGCGACATGACCGCGAATTGGTTTTCCGCATGCCAGCCCACTGATAGTCTGATTGACTACCGCCTGAAAAATAGAGGCGGAAAGGTCTTCCTTTGTGGCCCCTTCGTTAATCAATGGCTGAATATCGGATTTGGCAAATACACCGCAGCGTGCAGCGATGGAATATAATGCCTGATAATGTTTTGCGTACTCATTTAATCCTGTGGCATCTGTCTGCAGTAATGATGCCATCTGGTCAATAAAAGAACCGGTACCTCCGGCACAGATACCGTTCATACGTTGCTCTACGTTGCCACCTTCAAAATAGATGATTTTGGCATCTTCACCGCCAAGTTCAATGGCCACATCTGTCTGTGGAGCATAATCCTGAAGGGCAGTAGAAACAGCAATAACTTCCTGGACAAAAGGAATTTCTAAATGCTTTGCCAAAGTAAGTCCGCCTGATCCGGTAATTACCGGAGAAACTTCTATCGTGCCTAGTTTATGAACGGCTCTTCCGAGTAAGTCAGAAAGAGTTTCCTGAATGTTTGCGAAATGTCGTTCGTAGTCGGAAAATAAAACCTCGTTTTCTTCATTTAGAACGGCGATTTTAACTGTTGTAGAACCGATATCGATTCCTAATGTATGTAGTGTTTTCTGCATATTTAACTACTCCTTACTATATATAGGTATCTATTGTTTCCTATTAAAATGAAATCGTATTTTTTTACAATACACTACATTATACGACAATCAGAAAAAAAACACAATTGGAAATTTAGTATGGAAAATGTAAAAAACATGTAAAAAACATGTAAAGTCATTGGATTGAATTGACAAATGTGTTTGCAAAAGGTAGAATGTGTTCTATGTTAAGTAAATTGTGGAGGAGTATAGTTTTATGAACTGGATTCAGAAATTAGAACGGAAATTTGGAAGATATGCAATACACAATCTGATGTATTATATTATCATTCTATATGGTGTCGGATTTGTAATTTCTTTGGTAAAACCTGAGTTTTATTATCAATATCTGGCGATGGACGCTGGGGCGGTTATGCACGGACAGATTTGGAGAGTTGTCACATTTTTAATGCAGCCACCTTCGTCAAGTCCGATTTTTATGGTGTTTGCATTATATTTATACTATATGAGAGGTCAGCATCTGGAGGCGACATGGGGTGCATTCCGATTTAATCTGTATTTCTTTACGGGCGTGCTTTTCCATGTAATTGCAGCATTTATTGCTTATTTTGTCACGGGAATATCGTTTCCTATCGGAACGGCATATTTGAATTTATCACTGTTTTTTGCTTTTGCCGCAATGTATCCGGATATGGAGTTTCTTTTCTTTTTCGTTTTGCCGATAAAAGTGAAATGGCTCGCCATCATTGACGGTGTACTTTTTGGTTACACGATCGTGCAGGCATTTCTTCCGGCATACAGCACGGGAATTATGGGACTTATCACAAAATCAGATGCAATAGCAGCGGGTGTATCCATTTTAAACTTTGTGATTTTTTATTTATCATCAAGAAGTTTCAAGGCGCATTCACCAAAACAGATGCATCGCAGAAGACAATTTCAAAAAGATATACGCAATGCCAATGCAAATTCAGCGGCACATGCATCTGGTGCAAAACACCGCTGTGCCGTTTGTGGAAGAACAGAGTTAGATGATCCGAATTTGGAATTCAGGTACTGCTCAAAATGTAATGGCGCGTACGAATATTGTCAGGATCACTTATTTACGCATGAACATATCAAATAAGTGCTTCATTATATAAGAAAAAAGGGAAGGATAAGAAGATGAGAAAAACTAAAATTGTATGTACAATGGGACCAAACACAAACGATCGTGAACTAATGAAGAAAATGGTAGAAAAGGGCATGAACATTGCGCGTTTTAATTTCTCTCATGGAGACCACGAAGAACAAAAAAGCAGAATGGATATGTTAAAGGGAATCCGTGAAGAGTTAGGGAAACCGGTTGCCATTCTTTTGGATACAAAAGGACCGGAGATTCGTACCGGCGTACTTAAAGGAGATAAGAAAGTATTTTTGGAAGAAGGAGATACGTTTACTCTTACAACAGAAGAAATAGAGGGAGATAACAAGCGTGTTTCCGTCAGTTATGAAGGCCTTGTGGAAGATGTTGAACCGGGGAAAAAGATTTTGATTGATGACGGATTAATTGAACTGGAAGTAAAAGGAATAAATGGTACAGAGATTACATGTAAAGTATTAAACGGAGGGGAACTTGGCTCTAAAAAAGGGGTTAATGTTCCGAATGTACCTGTGCGTCTTCCGGCACTAACACAGAAAGACAGAGAAGATATTATTTTTGGTGTAGAACAGGGAGTAGACTTTATCGCAGCATCTTTCGTCCGCTCTGTGGAAGGGGTTCTTGAAATTAAGGCATTGTTGAAAGAATGCGGCGCTCCGTTTTTGCCTGTTATTGCTAAAATTGAAAATGCAGAAGGAATCAGAAACATTGATGAGATCATTCACTGTGCGGACGGAATTATGGTAGCCAGAGGCGATTTGGGTGTAGAAATTCCGGCAGAAGAAGTTCCGTATTTACAGAAAATGTTAATCAAAAAATGTAATGATAACTTCAAACCGGTTATTACCGCAACACAGATGCTTGATTCCATGATGAGAAATCCAAGACCGACAAGAGCGGAAGTGACTGATGTTGCCAATGCAGTTTATGACGGAACTGATGCGGTCATGTTATCCGGTGAAACAGCACAGGGAAAATATCCTTTGGAAGCGTTGGAAATGATGGTCCATATCGTGGAAAATACGGAAGAACACTTAGATTATGACATTTTATTGGAGAAAGCGCAGGAACACAGAAGAAAAGGAATTTCAAGCGCCATCGGATATTCTTCCGTTGCCACTGCGATGAATCTTAACGCAAAATGTATCATCACACCAACATTATCCGGAGCTACTGCAAGAGTAGTTTCAAAATTCAAACCGAAAGCGGATATTATCGGGGTGACTCCAAATGAAGCAACTCTTCGTAAAATGCAGATTTACTGGGGAGTTCTGCCAATCAAATCTATCGAATATCATACAACCGAAGACATTTGTAATGATGCAATTGATTTGGTTAATGCAAAACAGTTAGTAGAAACGGGAGACATTGTTGTATTGACAGCGGGAATCCCTTCACCGGTTATGAAGAAAACACGAGACGGTGTAAGCAACATGATGAAAATTGCTGTAATCGAATAAAAATTGAATAAAAATTGATAAAAAATAGTGGCGTCATTGAAGGGTTTATGGTAAAATCATACTAACATTTTTTACTAGGAGGAAAAAAGGTATGAAGAAAAAGAAAAGTATTTTGGCACTAATGATGGTGATTGTAATGTGTATGCTCAGTGCGTGTGGAACGAAATTTGACGCGAAAGCATATATCGAATCATGTTTGGACGTACAGTTTAAAGGGGAATATGACGAATATATGAAATTGACTGAATCGTCAAAGAAAGATTCTGAAAAACTGTATAATGACGGTATCGATACATTTATGAAGGGGTATGAATCACTGTCGCTTCCAGATGAATTGGAAGGAAAATTCCGTGATGCTTATAAAAAGATGTTAAAATCTGCAAAGTATTCTATAAAGGAATCTAAAGAAACAGATGATGGATTTGTAGTAACAGTTGCGGTAAAACCAATGAAATGTTTTGAGAACTATGAGGCTGATTTACAGAAACTTCAGCAGGAATTTCTGGCTGATATGCAGGAGAAGATAGCGAAAGACGGTAAAATGCCTTCACAGCAGGAAATTATGGAGCAGATGGCAGAAATTGTTTACAATGACTTGGAAGAACGTATTTCTAAATGTGAATACGATAAAGAAGTGACAGTCGATGTAAAAGTGAAAAAAGACAGCAACAAAAAATACACTGCAAATGAAACGGATTTGGGAAAAGTAGCACAGAAAGCATTAGGAGTGTAAAAAATATTAAAAAAGTGCTTGCAATTTAATCAGGCATATGATATTATAATACTCGGCTTGAGAAAGTCGAGTATATGCCGATGTGGCGGAATTGGCAGACGCATCAGACTCAAAATCTGACGTAGGTGACTATGTACCGGTTCGAGTCCGGTCATCGGCAGTAAGATAAAAAGCGATAGTATCTTTGATACTGTCGCTTTTTCTAAATATAGTGTATAATATGTAACAGAAAATATAAATGGAGAAATAGTATGAATGAAAAAATTGTATTAATTGATGGACATAGTATTTTAAATAGAGCATTCTACGGAGTTCCTGACTTGACCAACTCAGAAGGACTGCATACAAATGCAATCTATGGTTTTTTAAATATTCTATTTAAAATTTTAGAAGAAGAAAAGCCGGAGTATTTGACTGTTGCATTTGACGTACATGCGCCTACATTCAGGCACGAAATGTATGATGAATATAAGGGGACGAGAAAACCAATGTTGGAAGAACTGCGTCAGCAGGTTCCGGTAATGAAAGAAGTTCTTCAGGCAATGGGAGTCAAACTGATTGAGCAGGCGGGCTACGAGGCAGATGATTTGCTTGGAACACTTTCCGTGCTCGCCGAAGAAAAAGGAATGGACGTGTCCATTATTTCGGGAGACAGAGATTTATTGCAACTGGCAACAGAAAAAGTTAAGATTCGTATTCCGAAAACAAAAAAAGGCAAGACGGAGATAGAGAATTATTATGCCAAAGATGTTGAGGAAAAATATTTTGTTACACCGAAAGAATTTATTGATTTAAAAGCGCTTATGGGAGATACTTCCGACAACATTCCGGGAGTGGCAAGTATTGGCGAAAAGACGGCGACAAAAATTATTACGCAATTTCATTCTATTGAAAATGCGTATGCACACTTAGATGAGTTAAAGCCGCCTAGAGCGGGCAAGGCTTTGCAGGAACAGTATGATAAGGCTCAGATGAGTAAAGAGTTAGCGACAATTCATGTGCATGTTCCTGTTTCATATGATTTTGAAGAAGCGAAACTGGGAAACCTGTACACGGAAGAAGCCTATGTATATTTCCAAAAATTAGAATTTAAAAACTTATTGTCACGATTTGATATGTCCGCTCCGGAAAATAGTATTGAAGATTCTTTTAAGATAATTTATGCAAAAGAAGATGCGGACGCAGTTTTTGAAAATGCCATGCATGCTGAAGTGGTGGGGATTTCGTTTGGCAAAAACATGGAAAACGTACTTCCTCTCTTTGCAGACGCAGCGGAGATAAATCATATCGGTGTATCTTTTGATGATGAAAAAATATATACAATCTACACGGGGGAAGAAATAACATTTTCTTATTTGAAGAAAAAAATAGAAGAACTTACTGCCTGTGTAA
>ERZ773164.2747-NODE-2747-length-13510-cov-7.319720_pt1 | contig 13510 bp, 20 predicted proteins | sample MGYA00511917_ERZ773164 | MGnify/ENA primary metagenome ERZ773164 (study PRJEB29015, sample SAMEA2737847) | human gut metagenome | biome: human gut; feature: human-associated habitat; material: faeces | place: China | collected 2012 ...
GGAATGCTTTAGGAGAGTGAAGTGTTAAAGGGGTAAAGTGTTAAAGGAGTAAAGTAGTAAGTGATAAAGTTAAAAAAAAAAAACTGTTGACAATCTTACTTATATATGATATGATATAGCTATCAAATGAAAGAGAGGTAAGATAGCATGAATACGATTTATAGCGTGAGACTCGAAGATACATTATGGAGCGATGATACATTTTATTCGATGTCGTTAGAAGAAAGCATAGAATACATTTACAGAAATGGATACACGTTAGGCGAGGATGCTGATATCGCAAAATATTTAATCAATGACGAAGGAATTATTGTGGAATGTCTTGAAATCATAACAGGAATGTAGGAGGTAGAAATAAAAGAGGGGGTCAGCCCCTCTTTTATGTTGGTGTAATCGTACCAGTACCTTTGATTACTACGCCATTAACAGACGTTACTGTCGCACCCGAAGCAAGAACCGCTACCCCTCCTACGACAGAATTTAACATGTCTAACTTATGGGCCAGTACAAGACTCCGCTCTGCCAACGTAAACGAATTAACAGTACAGTTATCTCGAATCAGCAGAACGCAATCATAACAAGACATCTGCGTAACCGTGCACTTATCAAGTATCACCTGGCCTCTGACAATAAGCACATTAGTGAGCGTAACATTATTGAGATACAAAATGTTACCATTATCTAACCTTAGTGCCTCATTGGGAGTGGCTCCCCCTGTAATATCTCCATTGCGACGCCCGATGAAGCACACGGCCCCGATAAATGAATTGAATTTATTTTTCCCGGCATCAATCCAGAATGTTTTGCTGTCGGACGGCGTTATGGTCGCGCTCGCCTCCTCTCTCTCATGTCGAACAGCCGCGCTTGTGCCATTTAAAACAACCTCCATTAACGTCTCAACCCATATTGTTTTGTCCAGGTTGCCAGTGACGCATGCGTGCACATACAGCCGTCCATTTAACGAGTAGCAACCCTCCAGCTCCTCAACCAGCCATCCATTGCTGGTGCGATTGGGAAAGTTAATTGTTGACTGTGATCCTGTTTTTAAGTTGACAGTAAGCACACTACCATGAGCCATACTTAAGTATGCGCTATCATTAATTACGCAAAAATCCTGGTGTATATCATTTGCGGTATATGTTACCGACTTAACTACACTCTTAAAGTCTAAGTCCTCATAAATGGTTAATGTCTGTCCGTCAATCCCATTAAGTACCGGTTTATCGCCATAAAATGACAAGGCGATTGAATCTGGTACCGCGATTGTCTCAAGGTGCGACAAAGATGTGCTAAAAACATCCAAAGTACTGTCAGTTTTGAGTATATACACTCTACCATTATGCACTGCTACACTTTTGCCCGGTATATAATCGACGTCTACCGTGCCAACAATATTGCCTGTTGGCAATGCCTTAAAGATATAGGATTTTTTATTTGATCCTAACACATACTGAACAAAACCGTAGAGATATGTCCCGTCCGTGTCAATACCCTGGACAACTCCCCCTTTAAGCCCGCCTGGATCAATATATCCAATGCAATCCAATAAAGCAACGCCGCTGTCTTTTATGGCTGTCAAGTTATCAGCGGTTTCATCCGCCTGCTTTTTAACCGCGTCCAACGCCAGCCGAAAACTCTCAATCTGCCCATTAAAGTTACCAGTCAATACCCAATACTCAGTATCGCTGATATCAATTCCGGCTGGCACATACTGCCTGGATGTGTAGCTGTTGCCCTGGTAAGTCACGATAATAAGCGGCTCATACGCCGTCTCTTTTGTGCTGTCCCACTCTCCAACAAGCTTGGGGACATAACGCGCTCCGATATAAACATTATTTGTAGGGTATCCGTTAGACATAGTATCCTCCTCCCAATACGATGCATAATGTATCATGTTTGCCGTAAAAATCCTCCGGCGTGATCGTTGCAAAGTGCTTTAGTACATTAAAGTATAACATTGTTTTACCTCCATAGGGCGTCAATGAGATTGACGCCCAGAACCAAACCGATAAACAAATAGGCCGCTACCATCTGAGCACCAGATGACCAAACAGGTCACTCTTGCCGTCCATGATCGTGTCAAACTGAATAAAATCCCAGGACTCGGGGATGTATGCTACAAAGTACCCGTCCCGGCTCAAACCAAATACGACATACCTAACGATCCCTGCTATAATCTGCGGCAAGTTGTTATTAGCCCACTGATAAATGTAGTCCGGCGGAAAGTTGCCTGTCGAAATCATCTGTTCCAGGCGATCGACTGCCACTTTAAGTGCATTGAGCCTGTCGTCTAGATCTGTATTTATGGCCCCCTGGTCCTCCTGCCGCTTTTTGATGACGGCAATATCCGCGATCATCTGCTTGATGCGGCAAACCATCCAACCCAAATCATACTCATAAGTATGGCCATGTAATAAAGGATTATCCATCATACCACCTCCTAATAGGGCCTAAATACCGCATACAGGTATTTGCGGTCATACTCCAGGGTGCATACCTTGTTTTTCTGATTGCCGCCGATACAGTAAATTTTTTCGGCGGCAGAGTCGTACTCAGCCAGCCCGACATGTTTTTTGGATGATGAAGTCATCTTGTCCCCCTCCCATAACCAAAACAGGATATCTCCTTTTTGGATCGTCTGGGGCGGGGTGGAATAAAACGTCCCTCTCTGCCCATTCAGATCGCGGAATGTCTCCATTAGCCAATATACGTTATCTTGCCTTTCTTTACGGGACAAAAGCCCCGTCTGCTCCGCCAGATAGCTAATAGTGGTTGCGCACCATGCCGTTTTTACAACATATCCATAATACCACTCCTGCACGTTTTTGCAAAACCCCTCATACTCCGTATCACCTCGGTGTGCTTGTAAAATCTGCACCATCCGAACCCCGATACCACCGCTGACCGTCTCGAACGGCATGACTGTCCCCGCGTCCGTGTCTACAATATACTTAGGCATAATCTACTCCTCTCCTTTAGTGATAATATCCGTGAGTCTCTGGATCGCCAGGGTATTATTGGATATGACCTCCGTCAGCTGTCCGACCTCCTCCCGGTGCGCGTCGCTCTCAGCGAGTCGGTCGGCCCGGGCCTTGTCCATCTGATCTGTTAAAAATTTGGATCCCCAAATTAATACCACGATTACCACGGCCCAGGGGCCGAACATATTAAACAGTGTTGTTACTGCGTCAACCATAGATACCTCCTAATATACTGATAAGCAAAACTCGTTTTTAAAGTCGTCTGCGATAAACTCAATGACAGAAAACTGTACGACCTCGCGCTCAGCCTCGATCATCTGTTGCGTCGTAGTTACACCGATGTTACCGTACATATAAGCGGTATGCTTATACGACTCAGACCGGGTATCCTTGCCCGTTGTATCCTCCCCAGTCTGCGTATCGCTGTGCGCCTGGACAGCGGTTTCCTGGGTATTATGGGATGTGGTGTCCTCTGTGTCCTTGGTATCAGCCTGATAGTCCGTGGCGTTTTCGGCGGAAACGTCGTGCTTTGATGTGACGTTTCCGGTCACGTCTCCAGTCACGTTGGTAGATCCGGTGTCCGTTACGGTTCCGGTCGTTGTACGGTTCTGTTCCCGGTCGACTGTTTCATCCCGGCTGTCTGTGACCTCCTCATGGCGGTCATAGTTATGGATCGGATTGTACTCAAACTGAGTAGACTCAAGGAGCTTTTGCCAGATCGTTTTGCGTCGCATCGACCATATATTGATATAGTACCGCATATAATTTGGGTCTGGGTGCTCGAGTGGAGTCTTACCCACTCGCTCAAGGATCGTAGCAACTGTGAGATCTCGGTCAACTCCATCCGGCAACGCCATGAGGTCAAAGATCGTGTCATCCCAGGCCATGAGATCCACGATCCCGTTGACAAGCCCTCGCTGGTTACTGATCCGGTTTTGCAATGGGATATGATAGGGCATCTTCCGTCACCTCCTCTGGCTCGATAAACTCTGCTGTAATATTAGTCCCATATAGTTTATTGGCGAGTCGTAAGCTCTCCTGTAAAGAGATATTCCACACCTCGCGGCGGTTAAACGTCTCCGCGTCGTAGCTCTGTGCCTCCTTATTGACCATCCGCTCTTTTTTATCGGGGTTGACCCTTACGCCGATCTCCCGGTAAAAGTCAAGGAGCGTTGTCCTCCGGGCCGCCAGTAACTCCGGCAAAATAAAGTTTTGCTTCAAATCCCGGTCAAACTGTGCCCAGGGAACCGTTGGTGCCTCCTTATTGCCAATGGGCTTTAAGAGATTGACGTCATAAACCACACCAGGCTCGCCGTTTGCGAGCTTTTCCAAAAGTTTTTTGATACTCGCCGCGTCCTTTTGATTACTCGCCGCAATCGCATACGCAAAGCGTGCGTTGATCTGGGACAAACGGATCGCAACGTCATTAAGTTTAAGTTCCGTGGCATATTTACTGATAATATCCCAGATCCCCACATAGTCGGGGGTTAGTTTAATGACCGCGCACTCCTCGCCGATCTTAAGTGGCCTCATAAAATTAAAATACGGGCTTGCGATATTGACACCCGTGGGCTGATATTGTAATCCGATCCCCGCGAGCGTCCCGGGCTGAAACGTGATCCCATAGTCCCGCGTCTCAAACATAGCCAGGAACCCGCACCGGAACAGCCCGTATAAAAACGCGTCCAGATCCGTCTGCACCTGGCCCGGTGCGGCATCGGGGAGTCCCGAAAACCGGAACAGCGTCCGGCATCTTTGGAAAAGAGATCGCTCCCAGTAGCTCTGCGAAAACGCGGAAAACGTCCGCTCGTCGCAACCACCGCCCATATCGTAATATCCATGATAGGCACTATACATTTAATCACCTCCCTACTCGATAAATACCCCGCCGTCCATCATGGCGGCAACCTGGGCAAGCTCCGCAAACCGGGCCGGAGCCGCCATAGAAAAACCTCGGGTCTGGCAATAGCCAGATACGGGCCGCCCCATCCGCATGACCGGATGACCATAAACCGCCTGGAAACCGGTGTCGTCCACCGGGGGATAATATAAGACGGTAAGTTTAGCTTCGCGGCTCTGGCCAACGGCGGCAGATCCAGAAAGCGTTCCGGCGCACTGGACAACAGGCTCCATCGCCTGTATCGCTCCGGATATCGCGGTGTTGAGTCCCGATACCGCCGCCGATGTCCCCAAAATAGACGCCGTAGTTCCGGCTATTCCGGCGGTCATGGCCGCCGACGTGCCTCCAGCAACGGCCCCCAGCACTCCGCCGCCAAACTGCAGTGTACCGCCAACTGCCGCGACGGTGCCAGACACGAGATTTTGGATCGGTATATTACTGGATCCGATTGCATAACTGGCTCCGATAGAGGCCGTCCCAGTATAGACGGTATAATCTCCGGCCTCGATCCGCACGGATACCGTGCCGCCGATTAGCTCCAGAACCCATGTAATATGGAGACTCACCACATTATTGCACTGATCGACCGGAATTGAGATGGTTCCCACAAACGGTACATATATAGATAACTGGCAATTCATTCGTTTCCAGTCCTCGGCTGGCCAGGGGATCTCTATATCTGTCTGTACCGTATGGATCGGATTACTGTCCAGGACTCTCCCCACTACCCCAGTGTCAAAATCCCCCAGCATAACGTTTTGCTGATCGTATCCGCTCAACACACTTGCCTTGACAGGCAACCATATACAGGAGCGGATCGCCTGGATCGCGGATCCCTGGGCGAGACTATTGGCCGTAAAATATTTAAGTATCTCCTCAACCGTAGTAAAATCCACAATCGCATCATTGATATCTTGAGACACCGTATCCAATAGCCTTTTCATATTTCCTGGCGTAATGAGATACGCACACACGCCACCGGAGGATCCCACAGCGGTCAAGCTATACAGACCTTGATTACTGGTAAGGGTACCTGTGATGTCCGCGACGGCTGTCGTAATATTCGGCACCTGGGAAACATTCTGGCGGCTGTCCTGGATCCGAAACGACGCGCCGGAGGCGTCCTCGTTAAAACCGTACATGATATAGCAATCGGTTGCCAAGATCTGCTCCCGGTACGTTGCCAATACGTCCTCAACGGCGGCGATCCTCCATACTCCGGCGCGGATAGAAGTTATCTCTGTAATCCAGTAATACGTTTTGACTACAGGAATGTACATGGCATTGTATTGAGGGTACTGATCCCCCTGGAGGGTTACTGTGACAACGGGGGAGTCCAGGTCTTTCGCGTCTTTCCAAACGGCCTGGGTTTTTACCCAGGCAGAATAATCTGCCTGGAACGTGGAATTGATACGCTTATTGACATTGCCCAAATAGATATCAAATGCCATTATTTACGCCTCCTTTGACCTCCGACGTTCAGCCGGGATCAGCCATGTAAAAGATCACTGTATTTTCTGTGAGGTCATCCTGGTAGTCTTTTGCCCAGTGATAATAGGTGTTATAGTAGTTGCCCGCCGCATTGACCGGTGTTGTTAAAACATCCTCCATATGATAGGCTGTGACCAGAGCGTCCCGATCAAACAGCATACCAACAACATACGGGATCTTGACGGCGGCTCCTGTCTCGGATGCCCCGGTCGATATGTTTAACTGATTCGGCGTTACCTGTACAGCTCCCGGATCAACAGGATTCTGCCAATAATTTACCCCCTCGTAGTTGGCAATTTTGAGATACTGGTCGTTAAAGATCTGCGGCAATACCAGGGCCTCGGCGTCGATCATTAAAGGCTCCAAAAGCAAAAGCCGCTGATCGGCCATCGGCGTGTGCCGTAAAAGTACCAGTTCCTCTCCCGCATCGTTGGTTTTAGTCGGGGTCAGATGGTAAAGGGTGTTAAACTCGGTCATCATACGAGACGTGTATTTAATAACCGATACCATATATGCCAAAAACTCTTTGAGATGCTCAGACCGTAACTGTGCGCTGGTGTAAGCCGTTCCAAATTTTTTGTTAAAGCCGTCGGTCAGATTAACCTTCATCGCGGCTGATCCGGTATTGTATACGGCTCCGATATGGTTTAACACATGGAGGCGGTTTTCACTTTCCCGCATCAACTCTAACTCGTTATTGACCTCAACCAGTAAACCATAGTAGTACCGCCCAAACTCCTCCTCATTCCGAAAAGCAAGCTTGAGCTGGTCGCGAAATCTGGTAAAATGCTTCTGAATGACCTTGAGCCCTACAAAATGGATCTCAAGCGGATAACGCTTGCGGATCTTATAATGGTCGATGGACTTGCCATCAAATAACTGGTTATTGGTGATATCCGTATTCCAGTCCTGGGACGGCTCTGCCGGATCGTAAAAATAGGAGATCTTGCGCTTGATCGCGCCGTACTCCTGTTCGGTCCTGGTGATGATCCTAAATTTTCCGGTGTACGGACGTACCGCAAAGATCGCCCGGCCCATTGCCAGTGACAGAGCATTAAGCGTGTTTTCGTAACCCTGGCGGAGCATTGCTTCACCTACGGTTACAAAGGTTGACGTATCTTTGGCTTTAAGACTGGTTTCCGCCCCAAACATGGACTCAGCCATGCTGTTGACGACGGCGTATACATCAACGGGTGTCATTACGTTCGCCATTGTTATCCCTCCTGTAATAATTTATTTACAACGTCGTCAATCGTAACAGGCTTAGGCGGATCCACGGACGGAGCCGGAGTCCGTAACTGATTGACGGTGCTTGTTAATGCTGTAATTGCCGCGAGTAAATCCGGCTGTGGTGTCGGCTCCGGCTGTGGTGTCGGCTCCGGCTGTGGTGTCGGCTCCGGCTTGTTGTACTCGGCGTACGCCTCATACACCTTTAAAAAATCGGTAAATGATAATTTTGCCATAAAAATCTCCTCTCTGCCCCATTATACAAAAAGATGGAGCGCGGGAAAACCTCAAATTCCGCTCCATGCCCTTCCGGGGCCTAAGGTTTGTGGAGCCGCTCCATCTATCTGTATCATATATGATGTTGTTTATTTTTGCAACTAGTTTATTATTATTTATTATGATATACTAATCTTTAATCCCCATAAGCTCCTTGTAACGCATTAGACACGTTGCGTCGCAAAAAGTCAGATACCCCAAATCATACAAGGATTTAAGCTCCGGGTACTCAATCTGCGCCTGGATGATGCCCTCCCTCGTCGCCGCATATTTTAACCGCCCCCGGTGCGGCGACCAGCAGGCATAAGCAGACGTGCCGTTGTCATAGATATAAATGTCTCCGATCCGTAACAAGGGGGAGTATCCTTTAAGGCTTTTGGGTTTGACGAGATCCAAAGAGTTATAAGCAAACTTATTTTCAGCCGCCATCTGGTAAAACCCACCCTTGCTTTTCCGTAAATGCCGCATCATGGCGGTTTCTTTTCGTTTTTCCATGACCCGCTCTGACCGGGGGAGAGCGATAAAAATACCGTCCTTAATCATGTATTCCTGTCCAGTCCGCGCCATCTTTTCCACGGCCCCGGTAAGCTCCAGCGCCGAAAGGATCGGAGACTCAAAATCATTAGCATTGGCTAACAGCCAGGCCCTCAAGGGGGCGCGGCCTTTAAGCTCCCGGTTTCCGTTAATCGTAGTATAGGCATTTAAAAACGCCTCCCCCTCGTTTTTGCGCTTTATAACGATCCGCTCCGGGATAAACTCGTCAAAAACCAGGTCTGTAAAATCAGATCCGTTAAAACCTCGGATCTTTGCGACTCTTGATAGACTCATTGCAATACCGCAAGACCGCTTTGTCTCCCCGCCTTCCAATTCCCTTATATCATAAGACCCCCCGGCCCGAACAATCTCCACGCTATAACCCTCAATGGCCCGGAAGGGATTGAGCCGGGGGTCGTCACATACCAGGTCTAGCTCATCCCCAGTGCGGCGCATATAAAAAAACTGATTCTCTGCGTCCAAAAGATATTTAAGAGTGCCGTAGGTTTTGCCGACCTGTCTGGGGCCAATAATCACATTTAACCAACAGTTTAAGGACGCGATATCCGACACATTTAACCATCCGTCCGTCTGGTATAATTTAATTTTTCTCATAATTTTAATAGGCGACCCTACGGTCGCCTTTCCTCCTACTGACTATTTGCGATTTTAAATACCTCGTCAATTAACAACTGCTGATCCTCGTCTGAGAGATATACGGCATACTGATTATAATAACGGCTATCCGTACCTTTGCTTTGCGGGACAGAGATAAAAGGATCTCCGGTCTTTTTACTCTCAACCACGCGCATATTATACAAAGAAAAACCTTTAAATTTTAACGTAAAGGTGATAAATGAGTCGGTAATCACTCTTACATTTGTTACCTCATATCCCATGGACTTAATATCCATGCACACTCGATCTTTTCTATCGTTCTCGTTTCCTTTTCTGTTCACATTAAAAGCCATTACTTTTCCTCCTTAATTTTTGTGATACTGATTTTTTCCACAACTCCACAGTTGTACAGCTCCGTTACGATCCGTAACAGATCTGACAGTGTGGAGCCCGCGTACTGGTATACCCAGTATTTTTTGTTTACATAGCGATATCCTACTTTAAATACCATACAATACCTCCTATTAAATATAATACCATCACTCGGCGATAATGTCAAGGTCTATGGCCTCAATGATTGTAGATGCCGCTCCCTGGACTTTGTAGTCTCTGGGCGTCATTACGATATAAGACGCCGTTTTAGTAGGTCTTGCAAAATCGTGCCGCTTTGTCACAGGCCTGGAATGATAGGCGAGTTTTTGGCCGCCCGCGATGGGGATATACAATCCGTCTCTTAGGTTGCCTACGTCTCCGTGCATCGCGGCGGCTCCCTCGTGCTTGCCTACTCCGGCGATTGTAGTCTGGATCCTATATTCTCCGTCCTCCCATGCTTCGGCGGCATAACATTTTGCGTGTAAAAACGTAAATTTGCGGTACCCATAGTCCGTATCTGGGTACTCGTCCTCTGCTACACCAATATAGACTTGCTTGCCTTTGCGGTTTACGACGATGGAGTCCTTTGCCTCGCAAAGATCCATGACAGCTCTATTATATGCGTCAATCTGCGGGGCTTTTTCCCCCTCATATTTACAGGAGTCTGTATCCCAATATATCACACGCTCCCAGCCGACTGACTTGATGAGCTCCCATAGTGCCAATCTGGAGAGTGATGCCGTCCAAAGCCCCCACAAGAAGGGGAGTTTTTTAAGCTGTCTTGACCTGGCTTTATCCTCGCTTGTAGCCTCCAAATTGTCCTCCCACGACAATTTCTCCGCTGTGATATCGTCCCCGACTGTCACATCGTATTCGTCTCTGATAACTTTTTGCGCACACGCCCCAAAGATCGTGTTTACGCATATTTTTGCAAATACACGTTCCGGGCCGTCGGGGGCCGACTCCTTGACCTTAAAAAAGTCTAAAACCGCCGCCCGGAATGTCTCCGGGAGTGGCGCAAGATGAAAAGCAACAATCTTTACGCCTACGATCTCATCATAGGTATAAGCCTCCCGAAACCTTTGGAAATCGTTGGAATCCATGTATATCAATGCTCCATCGGCTCCCAAGAGTCTCCCGTTATCCGTCCCGCGTACCCCCTCGACATCCTCGCATTTACTAACCGATATGGTGGGATCTGGACATTCTGGGCGGATCTGCAAGTCCGCCACAAATACTAACCCGATCCACCCCATGTGACTATCAATCAGCATGGACAGATCATCTTCCGGCAGATCTGCGGGCATCGTGAGAGGTTTCCCCGCCGGAAAATCCTTAAGAATCATCTGGGATGGATGCGCGCTCTTAAGATCTGCGCTGTTGCAATTATTGTATACACGTCCGGCGCGCCATCTTGTACCGTGAGTGTCTCCCCCCGCCATGCATTTATACCCTAACGCCAACTGCTCTTTATCAAGGGCCAACGCTTTCATGGCGGCAAACACCTTTCCGTCTGCCCGGATTCGGCGATTAACCTCATCTAATACCATACCAGTATTAGTTAATGGTATAGTGGCCTGGTTATAGCCGTGCTCTTTTTTTAACCGCTCGATTGCCTCCCATAGACCTTGTACATCATTGATACAGTAATTCCACTCGTCTGGTGACAACGGCGTGTCTGGAGTCCTCCACAACCTATAATCCAGATCTCCGGCCAGTTTTGCGTGTTTACATCCTTTTGTCGCTCCCGCGAGCGATTTTTGAAACAGTTTAAGACTATCCCGGAACTCAATTCCGTTGCCAAACCGGATGGTCAGCGGCTTGTGCGGCTTAGTATATAACGCGCTGTCAATGCCCCACTGCTCGCCTAGTATTTGGATCATATACCATTGTTCATACCCCAGATTGTGGATATAAAAGACTAGTCGTCTTTCCAGGCATAGCCCCATTTCCTCAGTCAGCCGATCCGCAAGGCCAATAAAATCCTCAATATATCTCAACTGACAATTCTCTCCGTCAATATTGCACTGGATGGCGTATAAAAATCCATCCTCGTCTTTGTTGCTAGTCTCAATGTCTAGCGTACAGGTGCAATCTATGTATTCATATTTCGCATGCCTCTTTGCTACCACGCTATACTCATGCGTTCCCAGGACTTCTATAAATTCTTCTATACTAGTTGATACATACAGATCCTGGGATCTTCGCATTTTTTATCACTTACCTTTCAATCTTGCCCGTTCTGCGATACCTTTGGGCTGATTCTTGCGCCGCTCTTTAGCCTCATGCATGTATTCCAATAGTGCACGGCCTGGATCGGGGGCGGCGCGGATCTCGTCTTGCTTACTCGCCATTGTCTTTAAAACATCAATGTCTCCTTTGACTACGGCATTGTATGTGGTTTTACTGTCAAAATATTTCTCGATTTGCTCTGTAAAAGCTCTTTCCAGATCATACATTGCATCGTCATAGCTCCCTTTATAGCCCCGAGCAACTAACGTATCATATATTTTTCCTAAGCGTTTCTGGCGGCCCTGGAGCGTACTGGTCTGAGCGGACAGGAAAGATCGTAAAGACGCGTACTCGTGTCGTAACTCTGCTAAACTTAAGCTCTGGGGCCGCTCCTTAAATCGCTTGCGATCTAATCCCAGATCTTGCATAGCTGACATATACACGCCTGTTGTCGCCCCCGCACGCTCTAATCGCAAAAGCCGCTGATTCGCCGCTTTCGCGGCTTTTCTTACGGCGGCTTCTAGGTCGGCGCGGGGGACGGTTTTTGGATCCCCCACATCATAATTAACCCAGGAGGCAACGTAAAACTGTTGTCGTGCCATCTATTACTCCCCCTTGCGTATTATTAACTGGTACATCTGCACCAGGTCCGGCAGATCTGACACGTCAATAAAAAACTCTCCACCCGCCGCATAGTCAACGATCCCGGCAGCATAACACCGATCATAAGCTTGTCTGTAATCGGCCTTACTGTGATCGTATTGGCTTATGCGGAGCGTGCAGGGGCCGATTAAAGTAGTTGATAATATTTTCATGATAACTTCTCTCCTATTAATGATACTTTTGTATTATTAAAATAAATAATCTCGCACAATCCGTATCTATATACCAGCTCACTTACTGTAAAAATTCCGATCCAATTGCCGTTATGCTTAACTTCTAACTTTTTTTCCAATTCATAATCAGTATTTCGAGTGGCTAATTCTAACATCGTCATATACTAATCCTCCTTAATATTGTATCTCATAAGATTATAAAAATCAACTCTGCCGTTTGCGCTCTCGACTCTCGCAAATACTACTGTACTGTTCCAGTTATCCGTTAGTTCTTCGAGCCGGGCGCATCCAGTAATACGCCCGGGAACCCGGAAGAAAGTCTTAGTTTGGCGATCAAAGATTTTGAGCATCTATCATTTTCCTCCTTAATATACTCTAATTAGTTTAATTCTAACGTCATTTTCTAAATCTCTCCACAAAACCGTAATGCGCGAATGAATTTCTTCGTAATCTGTTAATACGCCGTCATCCGCAAACATCTGCGCTAACTTCATGTCTGCATCCTCTGCATAAAGATCAATACCATAATACATTCCAGCGGGAGCACCATCAAACACTTGTCCGGTTTCACCGTCCGTAAATACTACAAAGTTGTTACCATTGGTTTTCGCTAGATAAATTTTCATTTAATTACCTCCTCTAGCAATCCATCATGATTGTTTTTCTCCTATATACTTACTATAATATCAAGATATTCTATGATGACTCCTTCATCGTCAACCATTACTTTCGCAATATCCGCATCGACTCCGAGATTATAATCATTCATATAGATATATTCGATGCAATTGTCCAAGGTAGTAGACACAAAAGTATCTTCGCTCCAATTTGTTTCTTCTAGTCTCACACAATATAATACAGTTTTCATTTAACTTCTCTCCTTCCCTTTGATAGGTATATCATATCATATATAAGTAACTTTGTCAATAACTTTTCTTTTTTTTTTTTTTTTTTTTTCCTTTCACCCCTTCACCGTTTTATCCTTTTAACACTTTAACACTTTAACACTTTAACACTTTAACACTTTAATATACTAAAGTAAA
>ERZ773164.2749-NODE-2749-length-13503-cov-3.556663_pt1 | contig 13503 bp, 7 predicted proteins | sample MGYA00511917_ERZ773164 | MGnify/ENA primary metagenome ERZ773164 (study PRJEB29015, sample SAMEA2737847) | human gut metagenome | biome: human gut; feature: human-associated habitat; material: faeces | place: China | collected 2012 ...
ATATCACTTGTATAAGGATATTTTTCTGACATAATATTAAACAATGTTCTTAGTTTCTCAGCCTGTTTACTATCCTTGTTATGGAGCAATTCATATGTATATTTCGTCCTAAGGATAGCCGGAAATTTTTTCATACTTTTCATAAATTTTTGCAAATCTTTAGTATAAAACTCCTCTGCCTCAATAATATTTCCGTCAATAAGTTCACAATAAATGTAATCGCAAATCAGAAGATGTCTGTACACTCCAACTAATACCATATTGCTTTCCAGTACTTTTTTGATTTCTTCTTTTGTCTGCTCAAACTTATGCATCTCCATTAATCTGTTACAATAAAAAACTTTTATGCTTGTAATCATTGGATTATCATTTTTACCATCTATACTTTCGAACCATTCTTCCGGCATTTCCCTGATTCCAATACCTTCAGCTAATGCTACGTTCATTTTTAGTTGAACCCATAAAGCCTTTAACGCATCCTTGTCCCTGCCTAATTGTACTGCATTATATCCGTCATTATTAATATCTCCTACTTTCATCGGAATACCATTAACAAGTGCTGAAGCAAATCCCATTATTGCAGACATTATCATTGCCAATGACAATAACTTCCATAGACTAATCAAATATATAACAATAAAAATAAGGGATGTAATCACATTTAAAATAACTCCACCTAAATTATAAAGAACATATGGCATCTTACCATCTATAAGTTCCGGTGGTGACATTAAACATTGACCGCCTGTTCCAGCCAACGAAATGTTTTTGATTTTTAATTTTCCGTTTTGTTTAATAAGTATCACACTGAAAATTCGAAATGAATTAAATTTATATCCTGTCATCAATCCAAAGATTAAATGCCCACCTTCATGGATAATAACATTTACCATATAGACTATGTACATTAAAAGAATTAATTCTAAAAATTTCATCAATTCATTCCATACACTTATATCTTCACCTAGCGTTTCATCCATTGTAACCATATAAGAGCCAATTGCAGCTCCACATAAGGCTCCTGCAATTACAAATGTAACCACAACAAGCCATTTCATATCTAATTTTTTCATACTTCTTCCTTTATAGTTTTTTATTAATATTAAAATTCAAGTCTTATTTTATACTTTATTAAATTTTTTTGCTATCAACCTTAAAGCAATTTCATTAATTTACAGTTCTCAATGCCTGCGTCCCAGAATTTTTCCAACGGAATGTTTTGCACCTGACACACAATGCTTGAATCCATTGCTCCATGTCCCACAATAATAACATCCTTACCTGCATCTAACTGTGGCTGAACTACTTCTTTAAGAAAACTTCCTGTTCTGGCAAACAAATCATCAAAAGTTTCTCCATCTTCCACACCCGGATAATTAGCCGGATCCTTAAACAACTTTCTAATAGGGCTTCCCTCTATCTGAGACGGATGTGTTACACCTTCATACACGCCAAAACACATTTCCATAAGCCTGTCGTCATATACAATAGGAATGTTTCTTCCTTCCAAAACAATTTCGGCTGTCTGCTTTGCCCTAACAAGCGGTGAGCAATAGCATATGTCAAAATTAACATCTTTATATTTTTCTTTGGCTTGCTCTGCCATCTGAATGCCTTCTTCATTTAAAGGAATATCAGTACGACCTTGAAGCTTATGCTTGGCATTCCAATCTGTTTTTCCGTGTCTCATAATATATAACATAACTTTTCTCCATATCTTTTGCTATTCTAATATAATTTATACGGATATAAGCTTAACTCATTCAGGTTATTTTCGCAACTGTGACTTCATCGGAACAAATTCTATTTTTAACTGCATTCCCATACCTGTTACAAATCCTCCTAATAATATGGTAAAAATACCATATTGTCAATTACTAACATTCTCTTTTTTATTTTTATAAATTGTATTTTTTCTTACTATATGTTATGCTTTCTAAATACACCTAAAAAGGTAATAAGAAAGGTAAAAATATTATGAAAAAACACAATGACAAAAGAAGCTCTTTCTCCGGAAAGCTAGGCTTCGTTCTTTCAGCTGCAGGGGCTTCTGTAGGACTGGGAAATATTTGGAGATTTCCTTATCTTGCTGCAAAATATGGCGGTGGTATTTTCCTATTGGTATATATTATTCTGGCCCTTACTTTCGGATATACTATGATTGTAGCTGAGACTTCTATTGGTCGTATGACTAAGAAAAGCCCTGTTGGTGCTTTTAAATCATTTAGTAACTCTAAGTTTGTATCTTTAGGCGGATGGATTAATGCCATCATTCCTATACTTATTGTTCCGTACTATTCTGTTATCGGTGGCTGGGTTATTAAATATCTTGCCGAATATATTATTGGTGACAGCAAACTTTTAGCAGGTGATGACTATTTTACGGGATTTATTTCAGGCGGTTCTTCTGCTGAAGTTTGTTTTATTATATTTACTTTTATAACTTTGGCAATTATTTATGCCGGAGTTAGAAATGGTATTGAACGTGTTTCAAAATTTATGATGCCTATCCTTGTAGTTCTTTCTTTTATTATTATGATTTATTCGGTAACAAGACCGGGCGCTTTGGCCGGTGTAAAATATTTTCTTGTTCCTAATGTTAAGAACTTCTCATGGATGACTGTAGTTGCAGCTATGGGGCAGATGTTCTATTCACTGTCTATTGCAATGGGTATTTTGATTACATTTGGCTCATATATGAAAAAAGATATATCTATAGAAGAGTCTACCAGAAATGTAGAAATCTTTGACACTGCCATTGCTATTATGGCCGGACTTATGATAATTCCTGCAGTTTTCGCCTTCTCAGGTGGCGACCCTGAAGCCTTAAAGGCAGGTCCTTCACTTATGTTTATTACAATTCCTAAGATGTTCGAAAGCATGGGACTTAGCATGGTTGTTGGTATTCTTTTCTTCACATTAGTACTATTTGCTGCACTTACAAGCTCAATTGCATTAACAGAAAGTGCTGTTTCAACATTTGAGGACCAATTCGGATGGAACAGAAAGAAGTCAACAATCATTCTTGGTGGAATTATGCTTGTTCTTGGAAGTCTTTCATCATTAGGCTATGGTCCTTTAGGCTGCGTCAAGATTATTGGAATGCAATTCTTAGATTTCTTCGATTTCTTAACTAATTCTGTAATGATGCCAATTGCTGCATTTGCTACATGCTTACTTGTTTCAAAAGTAATTGGACTTAGGAAGATTGAAGAAGAAGTACTTCATGGGGAAGGTACATTCCGCAGAAAGAAGATTTTCAATTTCATGATTAAATATCTCTGCCCATTATTTGCGGCAATAATACTATTAAGTTCAATCGCAAATGCATTTGGATGGATAACAATATAAAATTGAAATTTGTTAAATAATAGAGGATGTTGTGATAGCATCCTCTATTATTTTTTTACTTTTATGATGGATTTAATTGATAATGTGGTTTAAACTGGGCTGTTTCTTTGATGTGTTATCAAAAAGATGCCACATTTCTCTTAAATGTAGCATCTTTCACTCTTATTATTTAATTTTAACTGTTTTACTCAAACCTTTTTTGGTAAGCATCTTTTTGTAAGATTTCTTCTTACTCTTTGGTACGCTTATCTTGGCTTTCTTATTAATCTTCTTAAAAACAGATTTTCCAATCTTCTTTAAAGTTAACTTCTTTGATTTAATTTTAATCTTTTTAAGTTTTTTGCAGTTGTAGAATGCTTTATTTCCTATCTTACTTATATTATTACCTATTGTAATGCTTGAAAGATTCTTGCACCTCTTAAATGCATTATTACCAATCGAAGTAACCTTGTAAGTAACATTTCCTATCCTAATCTGTGATGGTATTGTTGCTTTCTTAAGCTTCTTATCAATTGGGCAAACATATTCAACCTGCTGATTAATTACAGTTATGCGATAAATAGCGTTAGTTGAAATGTCCTGATAGGTACTTCCAACTGTATATTCCATATTTCTTTTTGGAATAACTTCAGTTTTTGTTGCGCCACAAGCTGTACAAGTATAAGTTTTCACTCCTTCTTCTGCATAAGTTGGCTCTGTTGTAACTTTGCCATTATTCCATTTATGACCTAACGCTTCTGTCTTTACTTTTGTTCTGCTTAACTCTTTGTTGCAGACTGTACAGTAAACTACTTCATCATAGCTTCCACCTTTTTCGCATGTGGATTCCGTGGCATTTTCAATCTTTACTTCGCCTTTAACATGTCCCTTGGCTGGAATTGTTTCTTTTTGTACATCAGTTATTTTCTGGTCATTGTATGTTCCGGTTGCTGTGTGTGTTATGTTTCCATCCTCCTCGCATGTTGCTTCCGTTCTGGTTGTTTCCACATCACAATCCACTTTAATAACATGCTCACTATTATATTCGCATGTGTACACAGCCTTACATGTACTATAATCGTCTGACCACTGAAAATCCGGTCCTATGTAATTATGAATACAGATTTTGTTTACTTTAGTTGTTAAATCTGCAATATTGTATTCCTGTTTTGTAGCGTTTGAATCTGTAAGTTCATCTACAACAAGCTGGAACTTACCTGATACATTCTCATTCTTTATAGCCTTAAAGGTCAATTTAATAACCTGTCCGTCAGCCTTTATATCGTCTGTTGACATAAAAGCAAATTTAACTTTTCCTTTATTAGATGTTGAAGCATTTGTAAATGAATTCTTCAAAATGCTCTCCGAAAATGATGCACTTTGAATCTCAAATATATCACTATCATATTCAAGGGATGCTGTCATTGCAGCTATTCCTGAATTGCCTGCCAGATTAATTGTAACGTCAAATGTTTCCTGTGAATCTATTGAATCAAGACCATTTACCGTAAACAAATTATCTGACTGCTGCTCTGACGTTGATATTGTTGCTTCATAACTTCCATCAAAAGTGCATTCCTGCAACTGCTCGTTTGTTATTGTTACATCTGATAATGAAATGTTACTAGATGTTGATTTCTCTAAAGGTATAAACTCCATATTCAGAAAATTCATCGTTGTTGTAGAACATTTATTAAAAGCATAGGCTACCTTAACAGTTCCTTCTTCAACCTTATTATATGAAACAATTAAGCCTTCAACATTTTTGTTAGCTGTGACTTTCTGAAATCTTACCTGCTCCTCACTATAATGTAAAATAAAGCTTCCGGACATTACTCCTGCATTGTGACTAAAGCCAAACCTGCACTGTACTGTATCATTAGCATTAGCATCTGTAGTTCCTTCTAGGTTAACCTGATAATTATCACTAAGTGGGTTATTAACATTTATGGTTAATTGTGAATCAATATTAAAGTCTATGTTAGAAAGATTTCTGTCATATGCTTCATTTATATTCGTATTAAATACACACTGTTCGCTTCCTACGAAGTCAGCTGTATATGTAATTGCAAACAATTCTTTATCACTTACCGACAAACCATTGCCATTAATTAATGCTATTTTAACTGTACCCTGACTCTCTTTGGCTGATGTTATTGTTGATCCAAGCTCACTGCTAAACTTGCATTCTTTATAACTAAGCTTCTCATTGTCATATTTAATTAACATTTGATAACTGCTTAGATTATTTATTCCTGTTCCATAATAATGTATTGTAACAACACCATTGCTCTGTTCATAGGATGTCCATATTGTTGGATTGTTATCATCTGCCTTTACTATTGTATTAGCAGGGACTATTGTCCCTGCTAACAATGAAACTACAAGAATGATGCTTACAATAAAATGATAAAATTTATTCTTTATTTTCATCTAAACACCTTCCTTATTTAAACTGCGTTATTTCTCCTGTAGCATATTGTAATATTCTCATAGCATCTACTGCTGTTATCTTTCCGTCTCCGTTAACATCAGCAAGTCCTGTTATTGCATCTGTAGGATTGTCAATTAATGCTAATTTCAAAGTAAGCATAGCATCTACTGCCGTTACTTTTCCGTCCATATTTACGTCGCCTAATTCATAGCTTGTGGCACTTGAATTAACAAGAACAATAATGCTTGCCTTCTGGCTGCTCTTTTCAAGCGATGCAGAAACAACTGCATATCCATTACCTACGGCTGTAATAGTTCCATCTGAATTAACTGTTGCAACTGCCGCATTACTTGATGTCCACTGAATATTTCTCTTCTGGTTACTTGTTTCGTTCCTAATCTGTGCATCGGCTGTATATGTTTCATCAGCATACATTGTTACAATATCCTGACTTAATTCTACATATGCCTCATCCTTAAATATCTCAATAGGAATCTCACACTTAGCATTGTTATAATATGCTGTTACTGTAGTCGAACCAGTTTTAGTTAATTCAAATACACAAGTTCTACCATTGTCTGTTGACTGAACAAGTTTAACTGAATCGTTATAAGACCAGTTAATAGTTGCTATTGACTCTATTGGCTTAGCCTGTAACTTGATAGTAACAATATTGCCTACAGTTCCTGAATACTTCTTGCTTTCTGAAGTAATCTCCTTTACAGGCATCTCATTAACAGTAACGTATACATATTCACTTACACCGTCACTATTTATGCACATATTAGTTCCGCCACTTTGAATAGCTGTAAATGAACCGTCCTCGTTCTGTTTCAATATGGAAGAATCATAACTATATTCAACATAATCATGATATGTAGCATTAGCCGGTGATACTGTTACCTCAGGTGTAAAGGAATCGCCTATGTCTAATGCAACTCTTGAATTCTTAGCCTTTATACTCTTAACAGGAACATATTCACTCTGTTCAATAAATGATATTCTATCCTGGTCATAGTCAAGATTCTCTACTTCCACACCATTAATCTTTACACTTGTGATTAAAGGCTTTGTTTCTCTTGTAATATTATCACCACTTAACTGTACTATTTTTCCTCCATTTATGTGTAAATTATCAAACTTATAAATCCTCTTATTTGAACTATATTTGTTGCTAATATAACTAAATGGTGTATATAATATATATCCACCGCTAATATATGTTACTTCCAAACTATTAATAACACCAACATAATTAGTTTTAATGTTTACATATTGCTCTCTGCTTAATTCTTTAGTAAGTAGGGTATCCTCATTATAAACCCTTACATTAGGATCTGTAACATCGAAAGCTTCTTTGTAACTTGATACCACTACCTGATTCTCTGTTAACTGAACATCCTTCTTTCCCATATATTCAGGCTTATATGTGAATTTAAGCTCTTTAGCAGATATATATTCTGTATCAACTTCCTTGTCATCAATTACAACTTTATCATTTTCGTTGAAATTAATACCCTTAACTGTTCCTGTCATGCTCTTTCCAACTATACCTGATTCAGCTCTAACTGCCGAGATATACGCCTTAGATTCTACCGGTACTATATTCGGTTCACCGATACTACCACTATAAGCATAATTAGTACCGTCTGTTGCCTCTATATAGTATTGCAGATTTCCAACATTCATATCCTCTGCATCAATGTGCGCTGTGTAATTAATACCTGTTGTGTTGTTCATTGTAACTGACTTATAGTTCTCTTCGCCTTCCATTCTATAGAATAAAGTTACGCCTTGTACTCCAATATTATCCTTAACTGTAGCTGTAATAGTAGCACCTACTCCATTAATTATGGAATTAAGTGATGTATGTTTAATAACCGGTGGTTTATCATCTACTGAAGCATTAGTTGTAATATTAGAAGGTCTTGATTCAGACATTGCCGTATCTACTACTGTAAAGTAATAATAATACTTCTTTCCTGCCTCGACTTTTTTGTCTTCATATTCTTTCTCTTCTAATGACAAAATAGATGAATTAATCTTCTTAAAGCTTCCTTCCTCCCCTGTTTCACTTCTATAAATATTAAAGCCTGCCATAGTGTCATATTCATCCTGGGTCCAATTAAGGTAAATACTTCCAACTCTACCTTCTGACTGCAATGTTAATGCCTCTGCTCCACTGGCAGTAACATCGAATTCAAATCTTCCCCAGTCAGTTCCTGTTGTAAGCCAATGGTCATCTGCTGCAACAGCATCCTTAACCCTGAAGTACTGATGTCCCTGATTAATAAGAACTTTAATCGGCATCTTACCAACCCATTCTCTACTACTATTCCACTGTCCTTTCAATGTATAATCAGTATATGGATCATCTGGTCCGTAAGAAACCATAGGTTCTGTGTTCTTATCCATATCTCTGTTAAATAATACATGAACATCATATGTTCCGTTACCAACAGTGTCTACCTTATCACCATTCTTATCTGTAATGTAAATATCTGAAACACATGGATAGGTTTCCTCTGATGGTTCATTTAAGTATGGACTTGTAATAATATCACCATATTGAACATTTGTATCAAAATCAACTACCTGCTTCTGAATAAGATTCTCGTCCTTAGTTCCCCAATAATTATCAGTTGCCATATAGAGCTTCTTATTATTTGTCCCTGCTATAACCTTCATCCATTGTGAAGTATCAGTACATGTAAGCCTGTTTAATATAGCATTATTTTTAAACTTTGTATTTTCTGTAATTCCTACGTATGTTGGATCCATATTAGGATTCAAAATTGTTTCATCATCTACATCTTCCGGATATTCTGCAAGATAATTATTTGATCTGTATAAAAAATCTATATTACCTTCATAATAATCTGTTGTGGAAACAATATAACTGCCAATTGGATTATATTTTGAAGGACCGTAACCTTTTATTTCTGTCTCACCTAATGACTTTATTTCTTTTGTATCCTTATCATAATAAAATCCATTTATAAGTTTTAACTCACTACTATTTTCTTCTCTTACATCTTTGTACAGACTCATTAACAATTTTGTGCTCTCTTCACTTTTTCCAACTGTTCCAATATGTCCACCATTTTTTACTAATGCTTTATTTGTAGCAAAATAACTATTCATTGATGATATATGGTCTTCTCCACCAAAATATGAATTATTTATCTCATATACTACATATTTTTTTCCATTTAACTTTCTAATCTTGCTAACGGCAGTGCATTCTTGAATATAATATGAATCTCCTGAAATATCCATAACAGATATCGAATTGTGGTTATCAACTTTTGCCATATTAATCAAAAATGTACTATTTGTGTATCCTCCTGAACTATAACTCATATTGCAATTGTCAAATAGAACAGTATTATATCTTCCATCAACATCTATAGTACGATCGAAATACGACTTATTTCTTAAATTAGACATTTTAGATTTTTCAATATAATTTCCTTTAACAAAGGAACTATCACTATTTGTTGATATTTCACCATTTCTCATTTGACGATAATAAACCTCATCATAATTCTGTGTACAATTTAGATGTGAACCGCTGCTTATGTCTATATATGGATTAGTTATATTTACATAATTCATATCCACTGTTCCATTGCCTGATTTTTCTACCTGTACTCTATATGCTTCATAGTCTTTTCCCGGGAACAGATCTATTGGCTGACTTTCCGTTCCATTAAAGTACATGTTTCCCTCTACAGATATATAAGCTATATAGTTATCCCCATATACAGAGTACTGGTCTGATGCCCAGAACTGTATCTTAGTTCCCGGTTCTACATTAACTGTTACACCTTTTGGTATTAAAAGCGAATTCTTAACTATATAGTAATTATCTGAAGTTAATGTTGTATTCTCTGTTATCTTTCCTGATAATATTGTTCCCTTTACTATATGTATGGTATATGCTGTATCTTCTAATTGGGTATAAACAGTACCGTCTTTTTCATCTAATCCATTCTTTGCCCTATAATTTATATTAAATTTTATGTTTAAATCATTAGGTGCATTTTCTTTTATCTTTACTCTTATAGGGTGTTCTACTCCTATTACTGTTTTTGAGTCATTGTATATGAAACCATTATTCTGGGTTCCAAAGCTTCCTATTTCATCTATTGCTACTTCATTATCAGATATGAATTCTACATATTGGTTATCCATTCCGTTAGTTGTAGCATTAACTGTTATGGTAACATCCTTTGCTGCTCCCCACTGATTACGAAGACCTATTGCCAAGTCTATTGTTTCACCCGGCTGAATTATTCCGTCACCATTATTTGACTTTGATATATCTTCTGAATCAAAAGCATATATTTCATCTACTGTAATATTAGGTTTAGGCTTATTAGTTAATGAAGCTGTTAGTGATAATTTCTTATAGTTATATGTTTTTTTAACATCCTCATTGCAATAAGTTATTGTGTCCTCTGTGGCTCCCACTAACTGTCCCATTATATATCTTGATGAGTATGTGCTCTTATCCTTTAATGAACTTCTAAGTATGGCAGCCTCTGCCGATACCATAGGTGCCGCCATAGATGTTCCATTCCATGTTGCGTAACGTCCATTAGGCAGTGTACTGTATATATTTACACCCGGTGCAACAACTTCGTACTCTGCATTGGCATTAGGTAAATAGTCCCAGTTAGAGAAACTTGCAAATTTATTATTTTCATCATATGCCATTACACCTATTACATATGAATATGCTGCAGGATACATGTTTGCACTAGGTAAATTATATGGGCAATCTGCTGTTGGCATACCCTCATTACCTGCTGCTGCTACAAGTACACAGCTTCCGAATGCATCCTGTAGGGCGTTTTCTATTAAGGCTGAATGAGCTGATGAACCAAATGACATATTAATTACATCTGCACCATTCTTATATGCATATTCTATTCCCTTTGCTATATCTGAAGAATATAATGTTCCGTCTGAACCCCCTGCCTTAATTGGCATTATCTTAGATTTGTAGGCTATACCCACTCCGCCTACATTGTTGTTTTCCATGGCAATAATACCTGCCACATGTGTTCCGTGACCATGGTCATCCATAGGTGTTTCATTAGGATCTATTAGGTTAATTCCGTGTACATCATCTACATATCCATTGTTGTCATCATCAGCACCTGTTGTTCCACTTACCTCTGCGCTGTTAGTCCATATATTGTCCTGAAGGTCTTCATGGTTGTAATCCACACCTGTATCAATAACAGCTACTACTGTTCCTTCACCTGCAGTATTTCCATAGTCTTCATTACCCCATACTGATTCAAGCTTCTGATCCTTTAAGTACCACTGCTTATCCATGCCTTTGTTGTATTCTGCAGATGGAACTGATTCTTCACTTGTATAATATTTGTACACAGGTTCAGCTATTTCTACTGCATTCTGATTGTTTGTATTATCTACTATGCTCCAAATATCTTTTTCTTCTGTTGTTATTTTGTAGGATACCTGATTATATTCTTTTCCATCATTATCCTTAATGGTATTCTCCATAATAACTTCACTGTCTGTAGCCTTAGCATCCTTATACCACTGTTCTTCTTCTATAGGCTTAGTGTTCTTGTCTTCTTTTCTAATTACAACAAAGCCGCCTTTTTTAACCTTTACGGCTTTTCTGTAATCTTCGTCCTTAGTCTCACGGATAATCTTCTGATAGTCAATCCTCTTATCAGAGTCCCCTATCTTATTATTTACATCACTTTTCTTGTCAGATACATTAGGCTCTTTAGACTTTTCAGTCTTAGTATCCTTGTTCGATACAATGTCTGCCTTTGCCACATCTGACTTGTTATCATTTGTTTTAGAAACTGTTGTTTCTTTTACTACTTTGTTACTGTTGCCATCCATAAAAGTCGATGTTGCAAAGCCTGTTACAATCAGTGCTACTGCAAGTACAACAACAAGTACTTTTTTCTGCCAATTTTTCATAACAAAAACCTCCTTCTACTTGTATTTTAATGTTTCTACTTTTGATTCTAGTTATCCACTGTTATTAGAATCTTTTATAGTTATATTATAGTACATTGGATGAGGCGTTTTTTTCACAAACTGACCCCTATTAAGTTTACTCTTCACATTATCAGCTAGCCAGTTTATTATTGACAGTCACTTTAATAACTGTTATAGTTTTAAACAGTCACTTCTATGACTTTTCTATTTTTTTAACTACGCAATAAGGAGAATAAAAATGACTGTTGGTGAAAATATTAAGCGCATTAGAAAGCAAAAGAGATTAACTCAAAAACAACTGGGCGAATTATGCAATCCATCTATTTCTGCCGCAACAATAAGAAAATATGAACTTAGCATTTTGAATCCTAAACTAGAAACTTTGCAAAAGATATCAACCGCTTTAGATGTTTCAATTACTGATTTAAATGATGATTTAGACATGCTACTTAGTCGCTCATTAAAATATTATAATGCAATTACATCTAATGAGAAATCATTCAGTAATTATTTTAATCAATTAAATGAAGAAGGAAAACTTAAAGCAATTGAAATGGTTAAGTTGTTATTAAAAATACCTGAATATAGAAAATAGAATATACAAAATATATAGGAAACAATATACTTACCCAAGGGGCAAAAAGGGGCGTTATGGCTAATCGCCGGAAAGGAGGGTAGCTCATGGTTACATATTCCGACTTGTTTACTTACACCATTGTTATTTGTACCGTTATATCGCTAGTTTATAATTTGACAAAAAAATAAACGCCCTTTGCTTTGGATGGTAAAGGCGTTTATTTGAACATCTTACAAACAAGGCGGTTAGGTTTAATCTAACTTTTTTGCCCTTTTGTTAAGTATATTGTAACAGATTCTTGAAAAATTTCAAATATTAATTTGCAGTTATTACTATCCCCAAACTTCTTTTGCTATATCTTTTACAAGTGTAAGCTTGGCCCACTGTTCTTCTTCTGTAAGTTTGTTTCCAATCTCACATGATGCGAACCCACACTGAGGGTTTAAGTAAAGTCTGTCTAATGGAATGTATTTTTCTGCTTCGTGTATTCTATTTATTACTTCCTCTTTATTTTCTAACAATTCCAAATCATATGATTTTAAAATCTTAGTTATAACCTTTTCATTAAAATCATTCAAAAAAAGAATTCCTATCTCACTTCTCATTTTGGCTACATCTTCAATAATCTCATATGTTTGTGTTTCCCTTAAGCTGAAATCATATTCATCCTGACCAATTTTTTTATTAAATCAACAAAAGCGTTAACCGCAAATGAATAGTGCTGTGTTGAAACGCAAAATTTCTTCTTGCCACCATTGTCGCTCTTATATTTATCCTCTAAAATAGCAGCCTGCTCTAACACCTGTCTTGCATATCCCAAGAAATCTTCCCCTTCCTTTGAAATGCTGATTCCCTTGTTAGTTCTGTTGAATATTATAATATTCATCTCCTTCTCCAATTCATGTATAGCATTGGTAAGGCTTGGCTGAGAAATGTACAGCTTACTGGTTGCCTCTGTTATAGTTCCTGTTTCTGCTAATGTTATTGTATATTTTAATTGTTGTAATGTCATATTTAATTTCCTCTATTTGCATACAATTATTTGTACGGTAACATTTTTTGTAATACATATAAATATGTTTTTTAACTGATTTGTTTTCATAATATGTATCTGTTATAATACTCATCAGTTAAATTATATTAGTCACTTAAGCTTTTCACTAAA
>ERZ773164.2756-NODE-2756-length-13457-cov-3.299806_pt1 | contig 13457 bp, 14 predicted proteins | sample MGYA00511917_ERZ773164 | MGnify/ENA primary metagenome ERZ773164 (study PRJEB29015, sample SAMEA2737847) | human gut metagenome | biome: human gut; feature: human-associated habitat; material: faeces | place: China | collected 2012 ...
TTGCGTTGTAAAATGCTGCACAATCGTTTTGCGGGGGAAGCGCTGAAGAAAGTGGATATTCTATATGAAGGCGGAATTACGATGAACGGTCAGATTGTACTCTGTAAAGGAGAAAATGACGGGGAAGAGTTGGAGCGAAGTATAAGGGACATGACAAAATATCTTCCATATCTGCAGAGTGTTTCCGTTGTGCCCGTAGGTCTTACAAAATATCGCGAAGGATTGTACCCGCTTGAATCTTTTGAGAAAGAAGATGCAAAAAAGGTGCTGGAAACCATTCATAAATGGCAGAAGAAAATTTATGAAGAACACGGAACACATTTCATTCACGCGGGTGATGAGTGGTATATTCTTGCTGAGGAAGAAGTGCCGGAAGAAGAAAGATATGACGGCTATCTGCAGTTAGAAAACGGAGTAGGAATGTTAAGACTTCTGCAAAATGAGTTTGAGGAAGAGTTTGACACTCTTGTGGGGGACGACAGACGAAGAGAGATTTCTCTTGCTACAGGAGTGCTTGCGTATCCGTATTTGAAGAGAATGGTTGAAAGACTGCAGACAAAATATCCAAATATCACCGTACATTTATATAAGATTATCAATAATTTCTTTGGAGAGAAAATTACGGTTGCAGGATTGATTACAGGGCAGGACTTAATCGGACAGTTAAAAGGACAGCCTTTAGGAGATACTTTGCTGTTGCCGTGCAGTATGCTCAGGGACGGAGAAGAAGTGCTTTTAGATGATGTGACATTGACAGACTTGAAAGAGTCTTTACAAGTAGATATAGATATTGTAAAATCAAGCGGACAAGATTTAATAGAAGCAATTATAAATAATATATAGAAGGAGAAAAAGTATGAGTAAACCGATAGTAGCCATCGTAGGAAGACCTAATGTTGGAAAATCCACATTATTTAATGCGTTGGCAGGAGAAATGATTTCGATTGTAAAAGATACGCCGGGTGTGACGAGAGACCGTATTTATGCGGAAGTGAACTGGCTTGATAAAGAATTTACGTTAATTGATACAGGAGGAATTGAGCCGGACAGCAAAGATATTATTTTATCACAGATGCGTGAACAGGCACAGATTGCCATTGATACGGCAGATGTCATTATCTTTTTGACAGATGTAAAACAGGGGCTTGTGGATTCGGACTCCAAAGTGGCTGATATGCTTCGACGCTCGGGTAAACCGGTTGTATTAGTTGTAAATAAGGTGGACAGTTTTCAGAAGTTTATGGCAGACGTATATGAATTTTATAATTTGGGAATTGGCGATCCATTTCCGATTTCCGCATCTTCACGTCTGGGCATAGGGGATATGCTTGATCAAGTTGTAAAACATTTTCCGGAAACAACAGCGGAAGAGGCTGAAGATGACAGACCTCGTATTGCCATTGTCGGTAAACCGAATGTAGGAAAATCATCTATTATCAATAAACTTCAGGGAGATAATCGTGTGATTGTGTCCGATATTGCGGGAACGACAAGAGATGCCATCGATACACCAATCACTTATAACGGAAAAGAATATGTATTTATTGATACGGCGGGACTTCGCCGAAAAAATAAAATTAAAGAGGAACTGGAAAGATACAGTATTATCCGTACAGTTACGGCGGTGGAGAGAGCGGACGTCGTTCTGATTGTCATTGATGCGACAGAGGGAGTGACGGAGCAGGACGCTAAAATTGCGGGAATCGCACATGAACGGGGAAAAGGCATCATCATTGTTGTCAATAAATGGGATGCCATTGAAAAACATGATAAGACAATGTATGAGTACGAAAAGCAGGTTCGACAGGTATTATCTTATATGCCATATGCAGAGATTATGTATGTTTCAGCACATACGGGACAGCGCTTAAATAAATTATATGAAAAGATTGATATGGTTATTGAAAACCAGACACTTCGTGTTGCTACAGGTGTGTTAAATGAAATTATGATGGAAGCCGTTGCCATGCAGCAGCCGCCGTCAGACAAAGGAAAACGTTTAAAATTGTACTATATTACACAGGTATCGGTAAAACCGCCAACCTTTGTAATTTTCGTAAATGACAAAGAACTGATGCATTTCTCGTATACAAGATATTTGGAGAATAAAATCAGGGAGGCATTTGGATTTAAAGGAACATCATTAAAATTCTTTATTCGTGAGAGAAAGGATAAGGATAAGTAATATGGAACGTTTTGTTTGTCTGATACTTGGATATATATGCGGATTATTTCAGACAGGGTATATTTATGGAAGGTTACATCATATAGATATTAGAAAACATGGAAGTGGAAATGCGGGAACGACAAATGCTCTTCGGACACTCGGCTGGAAAGCGGGGGCCGTTACTTTCCTGGGAGACAGTTTGAAATGCGTTTTGGCTGTAGCAATCGCTTATATGATTTACGGAAAAAGTCATAACGAAATGTTTGAACTGTTGGCAATGTATGCGGGAATAGGCGCAGTGCTAGGGCATAATTTTCCTTTCTATCTTAACTTTAAAGGAGGAAAGGGAATTGCTGCTACAGCGGGACTTTTGCTCGCGGTCAATCCTAAAGTAGCACTTGTGGCAATGGTTACATTTATTATTGTGGTAGGGGTGACGAGATATGTTTCACTTGGCTCAATTATTCTGGTAGTGATTTTCGGAATCGGAATGGTTGTACAGGGAGAAGTGTTCGGGACAACCTTATCGCAGTCGCAGCAGTATGAACTGTATGCACTTTCGGTATTTTTAATGGTATTGGCGGTGTATAAACATCGTGAAAATATAAAAAGATTATGTAACGGAACTGAAAACAAATTAAAGTTTGGAAAGAAGTAGGAGAACAGAATATGGCAAATGTAGGTGTATTAGGAGCAGGAAGTTGGGGAACTGCATTAGCATTATTACTTCACAAAAACGGTCATCATGTGACGGTTTGGTCAATTTCAAAGGAAGAGGTGGAAATGCTTTCAAAGGAAAGAGAGCATAAGAGTAAACTTCCGGGGGTGAAACTTCCAGAAGAGATGCAGTTTACGAACGTGTTGGAAGAGGCAATTCAGGGGAAAAATTTTATGGTGCTTGCAGTACCGTCTCCGTTTACAAGAGCAACGGCACGCAATATGAAATCATATGTGGCAGAAAATCAGATTATTGTGGACGTGGCAAAAGGGATTGAAGAAGATACGCTTATGACTTTGTCACAACAGATTCATGAAGAGATTCCACAGGCAGATGTAGCAGTGCTTTCAGGACCGAGTCACGCTGAGGAAGTGGGAAGAGGGCTTCCGACAACATGTGTTGTGGGAGCGAAAACGAAAAAGACGGCGGAATATTTGCAGGAAGCCTTTATGAATGAAGTATTTCGCGTGTACACAAGCCCTGATATGCTTGGAATAGAACTTGGCGGTGCCCTGAAAAATGTTATTGCGCTCGCAGCGGGAATTGCAGACGGATTGGGGTATGGTGATAATACAAAAGCCGCCTTGATTACAAGAGGAATTGCTGAGATTGCAAGGCTTGGAGTGGCGATGGGCGGCAAGATGGAAAGTTTTACAGGACTTACGGGAATCGGTGATTTGATTGTTACCTGTGCGAGCGTTCACAGCCGCAACCGCAGAGCCGGAATTTTAATCGGACAGGGAAAAACAATGGAAGAAGCGATGGAAGAAGTTAAGATGGTCGTGGAGGGAGTTTACTCTACAAAATCAGCCGTAAAACTTGCTGAGAAATATAACGTATCCATTCCGATTATCGAACAGGTAAATGCCGTACTGTTTGAAGGAAAAAATCCGGGTGAAGCGGTAAAAGAACTGATGTTGAGAGATAAAAGAATAGAAATTCCTACATTGCCGTGGGAATAGAATAGAAAAGGGAGGAATGCGTCTGCAGTCCTCCCTTTTATCGTACTTCCGTATTTCCAAAATATTCAACATCAGGGAGAAGTTCAAAATAGAAATCCTGATATTCTTTCTTAAGGGCATCGATAATCAGTCCCTGCAAATTTCGAAGTCGGGAAATGGAAATCATGTCTTTATCAAATGTAATATAGACGCTAATCCAAAGTTTTCTGCCTGTGCGGACAATATCGTAATGAAGTTCTTCGTAACCGTAGGAATCTAGAATCGGATTCACAATATTTTTAATTTCAGTTACGGTTTCTTCCTCGGGAGCAATCAGGAAAATATCCCTAAGTCCGGTGATGATGGCACGAATAGGAGTGGGCAGCATAAACAGTGAGAGTAAAATGGCAATAATCTGATCCAAATAAGGAACGATATTAGAAAACCAGTTTGCTTTGATAAAAAGGGGAAGGAAGAAAGCGACGGACATACCTAAGGAGGCGATTCCGTCAATAATCCATTCCTGAATTTCCATTGTCACCAGTGCAGAGTGAGTTTTCGCATTTTTCTTTTTCAAAAGAAAGATGACAAATATGCTTAAGACTGCTGCGAAAAGCTCGAAATAAGCAATGTTATTAAAAGAAATATGCCGTCCTCCGTTTAATACGATGTCAATGTTGGTAGCGATTAGTCCGATAGTAACGGCAACCATTGTCACTCCCTTAATCACAACGAAAAAGGATTCAATCTGCAGATAGCCGAAAGGCCGTTTTTCATTGGAAGAACGGTAGAGCAGAGGGATAATTCCGATGGAAATTACGATCATTACAGATTCCACCCCGTCATAGAAACCGTCGAGGAGAACTGCCTGAGAATGTGTATACAGAGCGATAATGATTTCCAGCAGGGCAAAAACCAGCCCTGCAATCAATGAAATGTTCAGGGCAGAACGCTCTTTTTTCTGTTTTGCGCGAGTCGCATGCATATATGTAACACCAACCTTGTTTTTTTATTTTCATCATACGACTTTTATGGGAAAAAATCAACGCAGTAACTTCTAAAAAAAGAAAAACTGACATACATTATTATCAGCATAACAAGGGGGTATTTTATGAATACATTTCATTTATACAAAGACATACAGGCGAGAACAAACGGGGAAATCTATATTGGAGTGGTTGGTCCTGTAAGAACGGGGAAGTCGACGTTTATCAAAAGATTTATGGATTTGCTTGTTCTGCCTCATATGGAAGATGAGCATATGAGAGTGCGCACGAGAGATGAATTGCCACAGTCTGCTTCGGGCAAAACGATTATGACGACAGAACCTAAATTTATACCGAAAGAGGCGGCAGCAATCGAGCTGGAGGAAGGGATTACCGCAAATATCCGGCTGATAGACTGTGTCGGTTATATGGTGGAGGGAGCGGTCGGCCATATTGAAAATGAGGAGGAACGTCAGGTGAAAACACCGTGGTTTGAGCATGAAATCCCATTTACAAAGGCGGCTGCAATCGGCACACAAAAAGTAATTCGGGAACATTCAACCATAGGAATTGTGATTACGACAGACGGAAGCATCGGAGAATTAAAGAGAGAGAACTATTTGGAGGCGGAGAGAAACACTATTCGGGAACTGCAAAATATTGGGAAACCGTTTGTTGTTTTGGTAAATTCTAAAAAACCCCACGGGGAGGAGGCCAATGCTGTCAAAGAAGAGGTGGAATCAAAATACGGAGTGACGGCATTAACCGTAAATTGTGAACAGTTGAGACAGGAAGACATTCATCAGATTATGCAGAGTGTTTTATTTGAATTTCCGATTGCCGAAGTACAGTTTTACATACCGAAATGGGTTGAAATGCTTCCGATGGAGCATAGAATTAAACAGGATTTGCTCTCGCATGTAAGAGAAATGCTGGACGCATTTTCACAAATTAAAGATGTGAAAAAAGAATGGAAACAGACGGAAAGTGAATATATTGAGGAAATGCGTGTAGAGGAAGTGAAAATGGATTCGGGCAGTGTGAAGGTTCGGCTACAGATTGGAGAGCCTTTTTATTATGAAGTGTTAAGTGAAGTGACCGGTGCGGATATTACGAGTGAATACGATTTAATTGGAACAATGAAAGAACTTTCAACTCTGCGCAAAGAATATGAAAGTGTGAAAGATGCGATGGATTCTGTCAGATTAAAAGGCTATGGGGTTGTATCGCCTGCGAAAGAGGAGATTAAACTTGAGGATCCGGTAATCATCAAACAGGGAAATAAATTCGGGGTGAAGATACATTCCGAGGCGCCGTCCATTCATCTGATTCGGGCCAATATCGAGACGGAGATTGCTCCTATTGTGGGAAGTGAGCAGCAGGCGGAGGATTTGATAAAATATATTAAAGAAACGAAAGAAACGGAGGAGGGAATGTGGAAGACAAATATTTTCGGGAAATCCATAGAGGAACTGGTTACAGAAGGAATGCACAATAAAATGATGATGATTAATGACGAAAGTCAGGTGAAACTGCAGGATACGATGCAGAAGATTGTAAATGACAGCAATGGCGGACTTGTCTGTATTATTATTTAAAATATTTCCGCTTTTGTGCTATAATGAAGAATATAGTCAAAAGTTAGGAGGGACATCAAATGATAGCATTTAATTGTGATTATAACGAAGGGGCACACCCACGTATCTTAGAGGCACTGATTGAAACAAATATGGAGCAGACGGCAGGTTACGGAGGAGACCAATACTGTCGGGAAGCGGAAATCATTATAAAAGGGTTGTGTCAATCACCGGAAGCAAAAGTACATTTTATGGTAGGCGGAACGCAGGCAAACCTTACAGTGATTTCCTCTGTTTTAAGACCACATCAGGCAGCGTTATGTGCGGTAAGCGGTCATATCAACGTACATGAGACAGGGGCGATTGAAGCATGCGGGCATAAAGTAATGACAGTTCCAAGTGAGGACGGAAAAATTTCCGCAGAGCAGGTGAGAGAAACTTACGCACTTCACAAAAATGATTCATCTTTTGAACATACGACACAGCCGAAATTAGTGTATATTTCCAATCCGACAGAACTGGGAACAATATATACGAAGAAAGAAGTGGAAGAACTGCGTGCGGCTTGTGATGAATGCGGTATGTATTTATATTTGGACGGTGCGAGACTGGGATATGGTTTGTGTGCTGAAAACAATGATTTGGACTTAGAAAGCATTGCGAAAAACTGTGACGTTTTTTATATCGGAGGAACAAAAGTCGGGGCATTGTTTGGGGAGGCAATAGTCATCTGCAATCCGGCTCTTCAGGAGGATTTCCGCTATATTATGAAACAGAAGGGCGGAATGCTTGCGAAAGGAAGATTACTCGGATTACAGTTTAGAGAATTATTTAAAGACGGATTATATTTTACAATGTCAAATCATGCAATCCGCTTGGCAATGCGATTAAAAAATGGTCTTGCGGAGAGAGGATATAAGTTCTTGCTGGACAGTAATACGAATCAGCAGTTCGTTATTGTTCCTGATAAAAAACTGGAGCAATTAAAAGAAAAATATGCGTATACATATCAGGAAAAATATGATGAAAAGAACAGTGTTATCCGTCTATGCACAAGTTGGGCAACGAAAGAGGAGAACGTAGAAGAACTTCTTAGTGATATGTAAGAAAAAACAGATTGTGTCGATTGGCACAATCTGTTTTGCGATTAATCTTCTTTAAATGTAAGTTCCGTATCTGTCATGGATTCCACGATGGCAAGGGATTCCAAATGGATTCCTTTCTCGCGTATTTGCTTTCCTCCGTCCTGCATTCCTTTTTCAATAACAATTCCTGCACCCTCGATTGTAGCGCCGGCTTCCTGAACAATGTCAATCAGTCCAAGCAGTGCGCAGCCGTTTGCGAGAAAATCGTCAAGGATAAGTACATGGTCATCTTCTGTTAAAAACTTTTTGGAAAGAATAACGTCATATGTACGTTTGTGTGTGAAGGACTCAATCTTTGTTGAATAAACATCACCGTCAATGTTGATACTCTGTGCTTTTTTTGCAAATACAACCGGTACGTTAAAATACTGGGCAACGATGCAGGCAATTCCGATTCCGGACGCCTCTATAGTAAGAATCTTTGTGATTTTATCAGAAGGAAATCTTCTTCTGAATTCCTTCCCGATTTCATTGATTAAGTCAATGTCCATCTGATGATTTAAAAAACTGTCTACTTTCAGTACATTTCCGGGTTTAACAACACCGTCTTTTAAAATTCGTTCTTTTAAAAGTTGCATAATTTTATTCCTCTCCTAACCAAAATTCACTCTGATTATAGTAATTCTATATTGTTATCCATGATAACGCATAATAAGATTTTTTTCAATGTTAAATTTTAGAAAAGAAAAGAGAGAGTAGTATTTCTTTTTCTTTCGTGTTAAAATGATACATAATTATTTTGGAAAAGGAGAAGAGAAAATGACAAGATTGGAAAAGCAAATACAATTTATTGTTGAAGTGGATAAAGTGAAAAATATTTTCAGACAAACGTATCTGTCTGACGGAGAAAGAAAAGAAAATGATGCGGAACATTCATGGCATCTTGCATTGTCTGCCATCTTGCTGAAGGAATATGTCAGCGAAGAGGTTGACCTTCTCAAAGTGATTACAATGGTATTGATTCATGACCTTGTGGAAATTGACGCGGGGGATACATATGCCTATGACAGTGCGGGGGCGAAGGATAAAAGAGAGCGTGAAGAGAAGGCGGCAGATCGCATTTTCAGTATACTTCCGACAGAACAGGGACAATACTTTAGAGAGTTATGGGAAGAATTCGAGGAGTATGAAACGGAGGAGGCAAAATACGCCCATCTTCTTGATAATTTCCAGCCGATGCTGCTAAATGATGCGGCAAAAGGAAAAAGTTGGAGTGAACATCAGGTGAAAAAACAGCAGATTTATAAAAGAAATGAGAGAATTGAAGAAACTTCAGAAACAATTTGGGGAGAGATGCAGCGAATAGTGGAGGAGAATATTCAACTGGGAAATATTCACGAAAAATAGTGAGGAAGATAAGATGGAGATAGAAATCATATTGGCAGCAGTGGCAGCCCTCATTGTTTTTAGTATAGTACAGATATATCTGAGTGAGAAAAAGGCAAGAGGAGTCTGGCGAGCGAAGTTTTTAAAAGAGTGGGGTAAAATTCCTCAAAGAGAGTATGATGAGGAAGAAGTGGAGAAGATTTCAAGATATTTTGAATATCAGTTAAAGAAAGGGAAAATCAATGAACCATATATTGATGAAATTACATGGAATGATTTGGATATGGACAATGTTTTTGCCTACATAAACAATACGAAGTCTTCTGCCGGAGAAGAATATTTATATTATCTGTTGAGAACTCCTGTGACAGAGCAGAAAACATTAGATGAGAGAGAACGGCTTATACATTTCTTTGCCACACACGAAAGTGAGAGAGCGGATTTAGAAGTATGCTTTCGACAGATAGGAAAAACAAGAAGGTTTTCCATAAATGACTATATTGATCTGCTTGTCACATTGAAAAAAGAGAGCAATGTAGAACATTATATAGCGTTGCTGACCATTCCGATAGGACTTGTGCTGATGACGGTTTTTGAAGTTGGTGTCGGGTTAGTTGTTATGATGGTATTTTTGGTGTGGAACGTTATGCGGTATTTTAAAAGGAGAGGAGAGATACAGCCCTATTTAACAACTTTTTCCCATATACTGAAAATGTTAGATGCCAGCAAGGAGATTTCCAAATTAAAGATTGATGAAGTGCAGACTTATGTAGATAATATTGCCGACATTCGGAAGAAATTCAAAAAGTTTCGTTTTGGTTCATCGCTTTTAATGTCTACTCAACGAGAAACGGGAAGTCTGGCAGAGGCGTTTTTGGATTATATCCGTGTGGCAACACATATTGATTTGTTAAAGTTTAATTCTATGTTGGAGGAAATAAAGCAAAATGCAGGTGAAATAGATAATTTGGTAGAAAACATAGGAATATTAGATGCACTTATTTCTGTAGCATCTTTTCGAGAAAGTCTTCCATTCTATAGCCTTCCGGAATTGAGAGAAACGGAAGAGGCGTTTATTGAAGTGAAAGATGTATATCACCCTCTTATCGTAGAACCTGTGGCAAATTCTATTACAGAAGACAGAAATGTGTTGATTACAGGTTCAAATGCTTCGGGAAAATCTACATTTTTAAAGACGGTGGCAATTAATGCTGTTTTGGCCCAAACGGTAAATACAAGTATTTCCACGTTTTATCGGGCAAGTTTCTTCCAGATTTATTCCTCTATGGCATTAAAGGACAATTTGCAGGGAAATGAAAGTTATTACATAGTGGAGATTAAATCTCTGAAAAGGATTTTAAGCCATGCGGACGAAGACATACCGATGCTCTGTTTTGTAGATGAGGTGCTTAGAGGGACAAACACGATTGAGCGTATCTCGGCGTCGGCACAGATTTTAAAAAGTCTTTCCAAGAAGCAGGTGCTTTGTTTTGCAGCAACACATGATATAGAATTGACACATATGCTGGAAAATGAGTATAGCAATTATCATTTTCAGGAAGAAATTCAGGAAAATGATATTTTGTTTAACTATGAATTGTATCGTGGAAGAGCGGTTTCGCGAAATGCCATAAAATTGCTGAGTATTATCGGTTATGATAAAGCGATTATTGAAAGTGCCGAGCAGACGGCAACACATTTCTTAAAAACGGGAGAATGGAGAGTATAGATATGATGAAAGTGAAAATATATACGGACGGAGCGGCACGAGGGAATCCTGACGGTCCGGGAGGATATGGAACGGTTTTAGAGTATGTGGACACGAAAGGGGAACTGCATACAAAGGAATTATCACAAGGGTATAAAAAAACAACAAATAACCGTATGGAGTTAATGGCAGTTATTGCCGGCTTTGAAGCGTTAAATCGTCCGTGTGAAATTGAATTATATTCGGATTCCAAATATGTTGTAGACGCTTTTAATCAAAAATGGATTGACGGTTGGATAAAAAAAAGGTGGAAACGAGGAAAGAATGAGCCGGTAAAAAATATTGATTTGTGGAAACGTTTATTAAAAGCAAAAGAACCGCATCAGGTAACATTTATTTGGGTAAAAGGTCATGACGGACATATGCAGAATGAAAGGTGCGATTTTTTAGCGACATCGTCCGCTGACGGAGAAAACTTAATTGACGATGTAGTAGAAGTATGTTAAAATGTTTAACTGTATGTAAGTAAGACAGACGGTCGCAGCTGCAAGTGTCGAAAGACCGCAGATGAGGAAAGTCCGGGCTTCATAGGGCAGGGTGCCGGATAACGTCCGGTGGAGGCGACTCCAAGGATAGTGCAACAGAAATGTACCGCGTTAGCAATGAGGTGTGCAGCCTCTTGCAAGTATATGTGCTGTAAATTTATTTATAAGTCCATATACTTGCAAGAGGCTATACGGTGAATGCCGCGTAGAGTGAGTTGTTTTACAACTCACTCTACCGCACACCTCTTATAGCGTAAGGTTGGAAGGGCAGTGTAAGAGACTACCGCCCTGTTGGTAACAACAGGGGCATATGTAAACCCCACCCGAAGCAAAACCGAATGAAAACATTGTGGTTGCCCGCCACGTTTTAGGTAGGTTGCTTGAACCTGTTGGCAACGATAGGTCTAGATAGATGACCGTCCAACGACATAACCCGGCTTATCGTCTTGCTTACATATGTTGAAAGGGAAAATATGGATTATTTAATTCGCATGAAAAAAAGAAAACGGCAAGTGGAGAAGAGAACAATTATTAGTGTAATAATGTTCTTTTTATTTGTTATGGGATATTACACAGTTGTTTTTAAGAAACCTGATGTGATTTTTGTTGAAAGTATTCTTATCATTATGTTGTTATATTTTGCGATAATCGTATTTAATTTGCATAAATGCGAAAAACAGGTAGAAATGACGCATATGAAAAGAATTTGTGATATGGTTTCGGCAGAAGAATTGCGGGAAATAGATGATTTTGTTTGTCATGTAGCCGATACATTATGGTTTAAAGGCAGTATTGTTCATATGCAGTGTGTGTTATCTGAAAAGACAATATATGGCTGGGGATATGGAACAGCAGATTTCTATTGCTATAAAATAGAAGATATTACCAAGATAGAAATAAAAAAGAACTTACTTTACATTACCTTGCAAAATGGTGAAGAAAAATTAATTGGTTCATATTATAGCAACGGACGAGGTACATTTAGTTTTAAGATGAAAGATTTGAAAGAACAGATAGAAAAAAGGTTCATAAACAGTTAGGTGTTAAAAACTGTTTATGAACCTTTTTTATTATGAAATAACTCCTGTCTTAGAACGTAAGTGCTTAGTTTCGGGGTGGATTTTATCCACTCCGTTTCTGCTTTATAATTGTAGCTAGGAAACGCAAGCGTTTTGCTCCATTTCGAGATTATAATGCAAGCGTTTTACTCTACTTGGAGGTTAGCAATTATGAAAGCAAAACGTGTCAATCGTGAAGAACAACTGAAACTTATTATGGAATGCCGTTCCAGCGGTCTTTCTGATTACCAGTGGTGTGAAGCACATGGAATCCATGCTGGTACTTTTTACAACTGGGTCAGTAAATTGCGCAAAGCTGGTGTGACAATACCTAATTCCGAGAGTAAGCACTTGGGAACCCCTGTTCATCAGGAAGTTGTCAAATTAGATCTGGTTCCGGAACCAGCACCAGCTGCTACAATAATGGAGAAAAACACTCGCATTCTAACAATGCCTGATACTGATGCTAGTGTTGCTGCGGAAATCATAATGGGTAATTCTACCATTCGATTCTTTAATAACACCAATCCAGACTTAATCAGAACTACACTCCAATGCTTAGGAGGAATGTCTCATGCTTGGTGATATTTCCCTTGCAACCAACATTTATCTGGTGACTGGGTACACGGATATGAGAAAATCCATTGATGGATTGTGTGCAATCATTATGAAAAATTTCAAGCATGAACCTGATGGACATTCTATCTATCTGTTCTGCGGTAAGCGTTGCGACAGGATCAAAGTCCTGTTCAAAGAGCCGGATGGCTATATCCTCTTATACAAAAGACTGGATGTTTTATCTGGAAGATACCGTTGGCCAAGGAACAGTTCCGAGGTAAAACCTATCACCTGGCAACAATTCGACTGGCTCATGTCAGGTCTTGAAATCGAACAGCCAAAGGCACTACGAATGGCGTGAACCCATTGTATTTACTGGCTTCGCAGGCATTTTTGTGGTATAATGATTATAGCAAATCTAGGAGAAATACCATGACAAAGAGCAGTAAAGATATCCAGCTTGTTGAGTTGAAAGATATGATTATACAACTGAATACTACTATTAAAATGCTGAATGACACTATCTCAAGACAGCAAGCTGAGAATGATAATCTCAAAGCTGAACTGGCATGGTTCAGACAAAAGATGTTCGGTTCTTCCAGTGAACGTCGTACTGACGATATCGCCGGACAGTTAAGTCTGTTTGGTGAAACTGTGGAAGAAGAAAAACCAGTCGAACTCATCGAACCTGAAAGTGTAGTGGTAAACTAAATTTGTAACACCTTGTT
>ERZ773164.2772-NODE-2772-length-13392-cov-49.995801_pt1 | contig 13392 bp, 8 predicted proteins | sample MGYA00511917_ERZ773164 | MGnify/ENA primary metagenome ERZ773164 (study PRJEB29015, sample SAMEA2737847) | human gut metagenome | biome: human gut; feature: human-associated habitat; material: faeces | place: China | collected 2012 ...
ACTACCGCAGCTTCCAGCTTCACTATGAGGACGCGGTGATGCTCTATCATATGCCGGTGATCGAGGAGCTTTTGGAGGATATGGACCGCATCGCAGAGGACAGCCAGCTTTATACGCTGGAGGACTGGGAGAACCGCCCGTGGCTCCGGCGGATGACGGCGTCCATTTTGAAATTAGGGGCCATCTGGCTGTAACAGTAAGAGAGGATCAAAACGTATGTCCCGGGAACTGACACCGCAGGAGACTGCCGAACGCAGTCTCATCAAAACCTATCGCAAATCCATCTGGAATCCCTTTATCGCTGCCGTGAAGCGGTATGAGCTGATCGAGCCGGGGGACAGGATCGCCGTGTGCATCTCCGGCGGCAAGGACTCCGTGATCCTGGCCAAGCTGATGCAGGAATTGCAGCGCCATACCTCCCAGCCCTTTGAGCTGGTTTTTATGGTGATGGATCCCGGCTACAAGCCGGAAAATCGAAAACTCATCGAGGATAACGCCGCCCTGCTGGGGATCCCCATCACGATTTTCGACAGCGACATTTTCGATGTCACCGTCAGCGTGGAGAAGAACCCCTGCTATCTCTGCGCCCGGATGCGCCGCGGCCACCTCTACAGCAAAGCCAAGGAGCTGGGCTGCAATAAAATCGCGCTGGGCCACCACTTTAACGACGTCATCGAGACGACCGTTATGAGTATGTTCTACGGCTCCCAGCTGCAGGCCATGCCGCCCATGCTCCACAGCACCAGCTTCCCCGGCATGACCCTCATCCGCCCGATGTACTGCATCCGCGAGGAAGATATTCTGGCGTGGAAGCGCTACAATGAGCTGGAATTCATCCAGTGCGCCTGCCGCTTTACCGAGAACTGCACCATGTGCGACAACGGCGGCGGTGGCTCCAAGCGGCAGGAGACGAAAATTCTGCTCCGCCGCCTCAAGCGGGATAACCCCAACATCGAGAACAGCATCTTCCGCAGCATCCACGCAGTGGCGCTGGATACCATGCCCGGCTACAAGTCTGAGGGTGTGGAGCACAGCTTCCTCGAGCGGTTCCATGCGCAGGAAGAAGCATTCAACGAAGAGTAATAAAATACCCCCTTGGATGAGTCATATACCGGTCGGCGGTATAGTTTCCTTTCCATTTTATCGCAGATCAAGAAAATAACGCAGCCTGATAACAGCATATCTGCGATATGCAATTCAACGCTGTTGCTGCTGCATTAAAAAGTTGAATTGCTATAATACACAAAAAAAGCCCCGGTAAATGCATTTCTGCACTTACCGGGGCTTTTCCATGCCACCGGCGGGGCTTGAACCCGCACTCTGTCTCCAGAAAGGGATTTTAAGTCCCTCGTGTCTGCCAATTTCACCACAGTGGCTTCTGAATGAGCTGCCGCTCACGATCCTGCGAGCAGCAGCTCATATAATACAATAGAAATGCTGTTTTGTCAAGTTTACACTTTGCCGCCGTGCAGCTCTGCGTACATCCTGGAGCGGCACTCCGCCACAGCAGGGGTCATATTGACGTAGTGCTTGTGAGGCATCTCGATGCGCAGCTCGCTCTCCCAGGTCTCCTCGGTGAGCTGCTTGGCGATATAGGCCTTTTTCTCTGCAATGGAGGGCAGCTCGATGGCCAACTCACCGTTCAGGATATGCGGCACCAGCAGCTGCTTGACGCGAGTGGGAACGATGGTGACGGTGCGCTCGATGGCATCGGAGTCGAGGTTGACCATCGTGACCGGCTTGCCTGCCTCGATGACCTCGCCTTCCATGGCGATGAGGTCGCACTGCGCCTGGCCGTTCTCATCGTAGAGACGCCACGGCATCTTCTTGCCGGGGATGATGGCCTTGCTGGCGGAGTCGGAGCACTTCATCTTGGGCTGATAGCTGCCGTCGGGGCGCTTGACCGCCACCAGCTTGTACACGCCGCCGAACACGGGGTCCGAGGCCGAGGTGATGAGGTTCTCGCCCACGCCGTAGGAGTCGAAGTGTGCGTGCTCGTACAGCTCCATGTTGGCGATCTTCTTCTCGTCCAGACCGTTGGAGGCCACCAGCTTGATGTAGGACTTCCCTGCTGCATCCAGTGCCTTGCGCAGGCGCTTGGAGCCTCGGGCCAGGTCACCGGAATCGATGCGGGCGCTCTTGACGCGGCGGTTGGGGTCATCAGGATATTTCTCAATGAGGTAGTCGTCCAGCTTGATGAGGTTGGGCAGACCGCTCTCCATAATATTATAGGTATCCAGCAGCAGGCTGACGGAATCCGGGTAGGTATCGGCGAAGGCCTTGAAGGCATCGAACTCGGTCGGGAAGAACTCGATGAAGCTGTGGGCCACGGTACCCACAGCCTTGACCTCAGAGCCGTACTTCATCTCGGCCAGACAGTTGGCCGTACCGATGCAGCCGCCCAGAACGGCAGCATAAGCGCCGTCGTTGCCTGCGCTCTCGCCCTGTGCGCGGCGGGTGCCGAACTCCATGACGCTGCGGGGGGTGTGGGTGTTGAGGCCGGTGACGCGGGTGGCCTTGGTGGCGATGAGGCTGTGGAAGTTCATGGTCTGGAGCAGGTAGGTCTCGATGAGGATAGCGCCCACGAGGTCGCACTCGATGCGCACCATCTGCACATGGGGGTAGCAGACCGTACCTTCGGGCAGAGCGTACATATCGCCCTTCCAGCGGTAAGTGCGCAGATACTCGCAGAACTCCTCACTCATGCCCTTGGTGCGCAGCCAGTGGACATCCTGCTCATTGAAGTGGTAGTTCAGCAGGAAGCGGGTCAGCTTGCGCTGGCCGGCGCTGATGGAGTAGCCCTGGTTATCCGGGTTCTTGCGGAAGAACATATCAAACACAAGGGTCGTATCCTTAAAGCCGTTCAGAAACAGGCAGTTGGCCATAGTGAATTCGTAAAAATCAACGACCATTGCCGGATTGTCGTAGTCCTCATCCGGGATATACGGCACAACTTTGATCTCGCTCATGAAAAGTTTCCTCTCTTTTTTCCGCGCACCCCTGCGGCGGGTGCAGCCAAACAAACTCTGCGCTGCCGCGCGTTTTACCCTGTCATGACAGGATGTTTGTACCACTATAGCATCTTTGGCGGGCAGACGCAAGAGGTTTTGGCAAAAAATGACGACAGAAAGAAAAAATGTTTTTTACGAAATCTTTACCAGCACCTCCGGCAGTGCTCTTCTGTCCTCGGATAGATCACGGGCATCGATGCCGCCCGGATATGCAAAAAGCACCCGCAGCGCCTTTCCGTGCTGCGGGTGCTTTGATATTTCAGATTCAGCCGTTGATGATGTTCGGGGTCGCATTCTTCAGCACGACGTCGTGGCTGCCGCCCTCAACGATGGAGGTGGAGGAAACGACGGTCAGCTTAGCCTTCTGCTGCAGCTCAGGGATGGAGAGTGCGCCGCAGTTGCACATGGTGCTCTTCACCTTGTACAGGGTGGTCTGGACGCCGTCGGCCAGCGGACCGGCGTAAGGAACATAGCTGTCCACACCTTCCTCGAAGCTCAGCTTGGTGGAGCCGCCGAGGTCATAGCGCTGCCAGTTGCGGGCGCGGTTGGAGCCTTCGCCCCAGTACTCCTTCATATACTGGCCATTGATACGCACCTTGTTCGTGGGACTCTCGTCGAAGCGGGCGAAGTAGCGGCCCAGCATGACGAAGTCAGCGCCCATGGCCAGTGCAAGGGTGATGTGGTAGTCGTGAACAATGCCGCCGTCGGAGCAGATAGGCACATAGATGCCGGTCTCCTTGAAGTACTCGTCACGGGCCTTGGCGACCTCGATGACGGCAGTAGCCTGACCGCGGCCAATGCCCTTGGTCTCGCGGGTGATGCAGATGGAGCCGCCGCCGATGCCGATCTTCACGAAGTCAGCGCCAGCCTTTGCGAGGAAGCGGAAGCCCTCGGCATCCACGACATTACCTGCGCCCACCTTCACGGTGTCGCCGTAGTGCTCACGGATCCAGCCGATGGTGCGGCTCTGCCACTCGGAGTAGCCCTCAGAGGAGTCGATGCAGAGGACATCCACACCGGCCTCCACCAGAGCAGGCACGCGCTGGGCGTAGTCGCGGGTGTTGATGCCGGCACCGACGACATAGCTCTTGTTCTTGTCCAGCAGCTCGTTGGCATTCTTCTTGTGGGAATCGTAGTCCTTGCGGAAGACGATATACTTCAGGTTGCCCTCGGCATCCACCAGAGGCAGGGTGTTGATCTTATTGTCCCAGATGATGTTGTTGCAGTCGTGCAGGGAGGTGTTCTCCGGGGCAGTGACCAGCTTCTCGATGGGAGTCATAAAGGTGGTGACGGGAGCGTCATCGGGGGTATGGTTGACGCGGTAATCGCGGGAGGCCACGATGCCCAGAAGCTTGCCGTTAGGAGTGCCGTCGGCGGTGATGGCGATGGTGGAGTGGCCGGTGCGGGCTTTCAGCTCCAGCACATCGTGCAGGGTGGCAGTGGGGGCCAGGTTGGAGTCGGAAACGACGTAACCGGCCTTGAAGCTCTTGACGCGGCGGACCATAGCGGCCTCGTTCTCGATGCTCTGGGAGCCGTAGATGAAGGAGACGCCGCCCTGACGGGCCAGCGCGATGGCCAGCTTATCGCCGGAGACAGACTGCATGATGGCGCTGATCATGGGGATATTCATTTCCAGCGGGCAGTTCTCCTCGCCCTTGCGGTACTTGACCAGCGGGGTCTTGAGGCTGACAGCCGTGGGGACATTCTCAGCAGAAGAGTAGCCCGGCACCAGCAGGTACTCGCCAAAGGTACGGGAGGGTTCTTCGTAAAAATAAGCCATATTCAAACTCCTTTTCTCTTAACGCATCCGCAGCGGATCATATCAAACAAAATCAAAACAATTTCATGTTTTTGGCTTAGGAATTGATTGTATATACTTTACCACAAACCCACGCGGAATACAAACCCCTGCCCCGCCAAACTTTATAAATGTCCTTTGCAGAAAAACAGGCAAATTGACCTAAGGTCATACTTTCCCTTGCTGTGGGCCGATTTTTCCGGATTTTCGGACGCAAAAAAGCCCGTCTGAAACCAGACGGACTCTTTTGCACACGAAGCGGAATATCGCCTGTGCGGTGTCGGCCGGCAGCTGCGAAGGAGAACAGCCGGAGGAGGATGGCGGACACCCGATATTCCAAAAAACAAGAAGAAAAAGATTTCATGATCCAGAAGGGTCTTGCCCTTTCTGTAACCATATTGTAACTCTTTTGAAGGACTTTTGCAATAGTTTTTTGTAATTTCTTTGTAATTATTTTTGTAAAGATTCTGTGACAGAGCTTCCGAATTCCAGATAGCACTCAAAGGCTGCGTGCTCCTCCCTCCGGCCCAGCAGATACCAGCCGTTTCCTGAGGGGGCATAGAACACCTGCACGCTCTGGCCCATCGGCACTTCACGGTGGTACTTGATGGAAGCGAAGGACAGCGGCGCAGACTCCACGACCTCCTGCGGCAGAGCGTCGCAGGCGATGTCCAGATAGAGGGAGTTGTTGATATGGCCGTTGAGGTCACACATGGAGTAGCTGGCGCGGCGCTCCCCTGCCGCCGTCAGCGGCTGGCTCTTGTGGACGATCTGGGGCAGTTCTTCGGGCAGGTCGTCGTTCTGGAAGTCCGGCATCGTCCAGCCGGGGGTGCGCAGGATGCGCCCCGCCTCAGTGTCCACGATCATCCAGCGGCAGTCCACGAGGGCCAGCTTCTCCCCTGTTTCGCTGGTGATGGTAGTCAGCCGTTTCATCGTGCCTTTCTTGAACGCCTCGCAGGCCGTGGTCAGGTTGATCTTCTCCGCACGGCCCGGCATCCGCCAGACCCTGAGGGCCTGCTTGCCCACGAGGAATGCGCTGCGGCGCTCCCTGAAAAAGGCGTGGTCCATGCCGTAAGCCCGGGCGTGGTCTGCCGACACCTGCTCCACATACCGAAACAGGGCGCTGGGCTTCAGGCAGCGGCGGAAGTCGCTGTCGCCGTCCAGCACGGTCATCTGCTCCGTATAGCTTCTGTATTCACTCATATTCTTTCCCTTTCCTTATAAAAAGGGGCTGTACGCCTCCGCACAGCCCCCTCAGGTTCAATACATATTGCGCGTTTTCCTGCGCACCTTGCGCCAGATATTGAAGCAGGCCAGAGCCAGCATCGCCGCCAGCAGCATCAGGAACAGATACCCGCTGCCGCCCTCGTCGTAGCTCTTCATCTCGCTCCACTTCACGTCCAGCTCGCTGTTGACCTCATCGCTCAGGGCAGTGAACACCTCTTCCTTGGCCGCAATGTCCTCGGAGGGGTACGCGATCTCGCTGTACTTGAGGTCTTCATCCAGAATATCCCACACACAGTGCATAGGGGTGGTGTAGCCGATATACTCGATATTGGCCTTGCCGACGTCCGGTTCACACATGAAGTTGATGAACATCTCTGCAGCTTCCTCGTGCTCACTGGTGGCGGGGATGGCCATGCTGTCCACCGACAGCACCGTTCCCTCCTCAGGGAACACCCAGGCCAGGTCGGGGTTGTCGTCGATCATGGTGATGGCGTCGCCGGAGTAGTAGACGCCGACGGCCGCCTCGCTGCCGATCATCTTATCGAAGATCTCGTCCATGACATAGGCCTGCACCAGAGGCTTCTGGGCTTTCAGCTCGTCCACCACAGCATCCACCTCCTCCGTGGTCTGGGGGTTGACGCTGCTGCCGCTCTTGAATGCACCGATGGCGTAGGCGTCGCGGCTGTTGTTGAACATCAGGATGTTGCCTGCATACTTCTCGTCCCACAGGTCTGCCCAGCTGGTGGGGGCCTCGTCTACCATCTTTGTATTGTAGATGATGCCAGTGGTGCAGAGGGTGTAAGGCACGGTGTAGGCATTCTCGGGGTCATAGTCCCCGTTGCGGTACTCCTCGTCGATGTTCTGGAAGTTCGGGATGTTGCTGTAGTCCAGCGGCATCAGCATCCCTTCGCTTATCATCTTGGCGACCATGTAGTCCGACGGGATGATGACATCGTAGTTGGCCGCGCCGGACTTGAGCTTGGCGTAGAGGGACTCGTTGGAGTCGAAGGTAGTATAGTTGACCTTGATGCCGGTCAGCTTTTCAAAGGCCGCCACCACGTCCACGCTGTCGTCGGAACCGTTGGAGATATACTCGCCCCAGTTGTAGACGTTCAGGGTGACGTTCTGGCCCTTGAAGCGGGTCCAGTCGTAGTCATCCGAGACGGAAATGTCCTCCGTGACCTCGATCTGTCCCGCAGCCAGAGCCGACAGCGGCATGGTCAGCGCCAGCACAGCCGTCAGCAGAAGAATGACGAAACGCTTCATTTGACATCTCCCCCTCTCAGTGCGCGCTGGTCGCGGCGGTAACCGCGGCTCTCCATGGCATTGGAGATGAGGATGATGCTCAGGATGACCACGAACATGATGGTGGACAGCGCGTAGATCTCCGGGCTGACCTTCTTGCGGGTCATGGAGTAGATGGCGATGGGCAGCGTCTCCACCGTACCGCAGTTGAAGTAGGAGATCATGAAGTCGTCGATGGAGTAGGTCAGGCTGATGAGGAAGCCCGACAGGATGGCCGGGCTGATCTCGGGCAGGATGACCTTGAAAAATGCCTGCCGGGGGTCACAGCCGAGGTCCAGCGCCGCCTCAAACAGCTTGATGTCCAGCTGTTTGAGCTTGGGCGTGACATTGAAGATGACATACGGCACGTTGAATGCGATATGGGCAATGAGCAGCGTAGGGAAGCCCATGATGTTGCCGGGCAGGAAGTCCAGCTCAGACGCAAAGCGCTGGTATGCCACAAAGAGCATCATCAGGGAGATACCGGTGATGATCTCGGGGTTGACCGTGGTGATATAGGTGATATTCGTCACCAGCAGGCGGCTCTTGCGCCCCATGGAGGCGATGCCCAGAGACGCCGCAGTCCCCAGCACGGTGGCGATGACCGCCGAGAACAGTGCCAGATACAGCGACACCCACAGCGCGTGCAGGATGGACTCATTGTGGAGCAGGCTGGTGTACCACTTAAAGGTAAAGCCGGTAAAGAGGGCGTAGCCCTTGCTCTGGTTGAAGCTGAACACGACCATGTACGCGATGGGCAGGTACATGAAGCAGAAGAACAGGATGACGTAGGCGCGCTGCATCAGACGCAGATGTTTCGTTTTCATCAGGACACACCCTCCATCTCATCCTCGTCGAAGCTGGACGTAAAGCTCATGCAGAGCAGCACGATGACCATCAGCACGAGGCTCATGGCAGAGCCGACATTGAGGTTGTAGCTGTTGCCGAGGAACTGCATCTCGATCAAATCGCCGATGAGCAGGTTGGAACCGCCGCCCAGCATACGGCTGATGACAAAGGTGGACACCGCCGGGACGAACACCATCGTGATGCCGGTGCTGATGCCGGGGATGCTCATGGGGATGAGCACCCGGAACAGAGTCTTGGTGGTGGAAGCGCCCAGGTCCTGCGCCGCCTCCACGATGCTCTGGTCGATTTTGGTCATGCTGGTGTAGAGGGGCAGGATCATATACGGCACATAGTTGTACACCATGCCCAGCACCACAGCGCCGGAGGTATTCAGCATGTTGTAGGGTCCGAGGCCGAAGACGCCCAGAACGGCATTCACAGGGCCGTTGAGACTCAGCAGGCCCATCCATGCGTAGGTACGGAGCAGGAAGTTCATCCACATGGGCAGCATCACCAGCATCAGCATGATGTGCTGCTTGTTGACGCGCAGCCGGGAGAGGAAATAGCCCACCGGAAACGCGATAATGAGGCAGATGACGGTGGAGATGAGGGCCAGCAGCAGGCTGCGGGCGAACACCGAGCCATAGCCGCTGACGGTCACCAGATTGTCCAGCGTAAAGCTGCCGGCGGAGTCGGTGAGGGCGTAATACACCACGATGAACAACGGCACCACCGTGAACAGCACCATCCATACAAAGTACGGATAGGCCAGTTTCTTATCGTAAATCTTCATGCGGCCTCACCCCTCCGAACGCGACATGATATGGATCTCGTTGGGGCCGATGCGCATACCGATGGTCTCACCGGGCGTGCAGGCGCGGGTGGAATGGATGAGCCACTCGCGGCCCTCGCACTCCACATGCATCTCGAAGTGGACGCCCTTGAAGATGACGTCATTGACGACGCCCACCAGCTGGCCTTCCACCGGAGAGACCACTTCAATATCTTCGGGGCGGACGACCACCTGTACACTCTCCTCCCGGGCAAAGCCGCGGTCCACGCAGGGGAACTCGACGCCCGAGAAGGAGACGAGGAAATCGCGGTGCATCACGCCGTCCACGATGTTGGAGTCGCCGATGAAGTCAGCAACAAAGGCGTTCTTCGGCTCGTTGTAGATGTCCTCGGGGGTGCCGATCTGCTGCACCTTGCCGCCGTTCATGACGACGACGGTGTCGGACATGGTCAGGGCTTCTTCCTGGTCGTGGGTGACGTAGATGAAGGTGATGTTCATCTCGCGCTGCAGGCGCTTGAGTTCCAGCTGCATCTCCTTGCGCAGCTTGAGGTCCAGGGCGCCCAGAGGCTCGTCGAGAAGCAGGATCTCCGGCTCATTGACCAGGCTGCGGGCGATGGCCACGCGCTGCTGCTGGCCGCCGGACATCTGGCCGATGCTGCGGCGCTCGAAGCCCTTCAGGCCCACGACTTCCAGCATATCCCGCACCTTGCGGCGGATGGTCTCTTCGTCCATCTTCTTGAGGCGGAGGCCGAAGGCCACATTTTCAAAGACGTTCAGGTGGGGGAACAGCGCGTATTTCTGGAACACGGTGTTCACCGGACGCTTGTAGGGCGGTACGCCCGTGATGTCCTCTCCTTTCAGCAGCACTTTGCCGGACGTCGGTTCCAGAAAGCCCGCGATGAGGCGGAGGGTGGTGGTTTTGCCGCAGCCGGAGGATCCCAGCAGCGTCACAAACTCTTTGTCATGGATGTCGAGGTTCAGCCCATCCAGGATGCGCTGACCATCAAATTCCACTACGATGTCTCGCAGCGAAACGATCACCGAGTTGTTCATTTCTTTCCTATATCCTCCTTGTAACTCAGATACGAAAAAAGACAGGGGTTTACTCCCCCATCCTTCCATCGCATTAGGGTGACTTTGAGTCTGCTCCCTCGCCCATCCAATCTGTGCTGGCTGTGGGAGCAGGTTCATCCCCGCACAACATCCATGACGACCGTAACATTGCGCAGTTATTCTGCCCTGTCTTGTCTATCTTAAACAATCTTTGTCAAAATGTCAATCACTCTGCTGATGTTTGCCGAAACTTTGACTCCGAGGGGGCTTTTCCCACCCGGGTTTTACATCAATTTTTCATATAGTGTTTCCTTATACAGCATAAAAGCACCTGCAGTGCAGAACTGCGGGTGCTTTTGGGATAAATTCTCAGGTGTCGGCTTTCAGCTGCCGGGCCGTCAGGCAGAGGGCCTGCACGGTCTGGCCGTCCACGGTGTAGACAGAGCTGTCGCCCGACACCATCATATAATAGCCGTCGGTGCCGATGGCATACGTCAGGGTGACAGTGCCGTCAGCTGTCGTCACCTCTGCTGTCACCAGCGGGGCGTCGAAGCCGCAGGCGGAAAGGTCGGCGGCAGTGTCCTGCCCGGTGACATAGCTGGCCAGTGCGGCCAGCAGAGCGTCCGTCTTGTCGGTGTCCAACGCAGCATCCGGCTCATCTGTGAGCTGCCAGACGGTCTGATAGGTGGTGCTGTCGGCCTCCGTGGGCTGGGAGACAGATTGCAGCTTGATCGTCTCGCCGCTTTGGAGGGTATAGCGCACGGCCTCGATGTCCGAGACGGTGATGCCCGCCGGGCTGAACGCCCCGAAGAGCTCCGCCTTTGTCTGCTCCATGCAGCGGAATCTGGCCGCGTCCACGGTATAGACAGCGTCGCCGCCCTCCCGCCGGACGTACACATCCCCGGTGACAGGGTTCTCCGCTCCCACGGTAAGGGTGGTGCTCTCCCCCGCTGCCGAAACATTTACGACAAGCCGGGGCGCGTCGAAGCCGTAGTCCTCACCGGGCTGCGCCTCGAGCTGGCGCTTGGCCTTCATGCCTGCCAGCGCGGTGCGGATGGTGCTGCAGGCCGAGTCATCCAGATGGTAGGCCGGGTCCTCGGTCAGCGTCCAGCCGTCGTCGGAGGGCCGGAGCGTCAGCGTCTCGCCGCCATACTGGATGGAGACGCTTTCCAGCGTGGCGGTGGTCCCATCCAGCAGCGGGATGCTGCCGTCCTCGGCCTCGCTGGCGGCCTGTTCGGCCTTCTGGTTCGCGTGGGTCAGCAGGGCCAGCGCCGCCCCGGCGGAAAGGACGAATACCAGCAAAACGATGAGGGTACGCCGTTTTGTTTTCATGGTGTGCCTCCTTACTTACGGCGACGCAGCAGCACCACCACTGCGCCCACGGCCAGCACAGCCGCCGGGAGGATGAGGACGAACACCAGACCCAGCACAGCGGCGGTGTGGCCCGAGATGGTGATGGGCGCAGCTTCCAGCGCCTTGGACTCCACGAGGGTGGTCCCCTCCTGCCCGGCCAGAGAGGCTGCGCAGCCCTGCAGGAAGGTCACGTTGCCGGGAACGGTCTGGTAGACGGCCTCGTTGTCCATGTTGCCGCAGTTGACCCAGATGACCTCTGCGCCGGTGCTGTTATCGGAAGCATAAGCTGCCAGCGCAAAGGGGCCGTCGGGGTCGCCGTCTTCCTGCTCGGCGGTGGTCATCTCATAGCCCGCCGCCTTGCTGTAGGAGCTCTCGGTACTGACCAGCAGAGCTTCCGAAGTGACGCCCTCCGTCTCGGTGATGGTGATGCCCTGCGCCATCTGCAGCAGGACGCGGCGGCTGGTGTCGATGCCGTCCAGCGTGCCGCTCTCGGTGTCGGTGGCGTAATCCGGCAGCAGATAGTAGGGGTAACCGTTCAGGTAATGGCCGCTGTCCCCTTCCACTACGAGTCCGGGCGTCCGGGTCAGGCCAAACTCGGCCATCAGGGCGTCAAGGTTCGGGGTGGAGTAATAGCTGTCGGTGGTGAGCATCAGATGTCCGCCGTTTTTCAGGTAGGCGCGCAGGGCCGACATCTCATCCACGAGGCCGCCCGCCGATGCAACGTCCTGCTGCGGGTCATTGATGATGAGCAGGTCGCAGTCGTCCGGGATGGTGTCCGTCAGCAGGTCGAGGGGGCTGACGGAGAGGTTCTGGCCTTCCAGCGCGTCGGTCAGGGTGTCGGTGAGGCGCTGTTCGCCGTGGTTCGTCGTGTAGTAGGCGTGGAGCTCTTCGCCGCTGGTGATGCGGTAGAGGGCGGCGGTGAGCTTATTTTCGCCGCCGAAGGTCACACTGTAGCTGCCGGTGGTGTAGTAATCGGAGTAGTCATAATCGTAGAGGTCGGACGCCGCCAGCACGGCGCTCTTCTCCCCCGAGACGAGGATGAGACTGCCGTTCTCAGCCGACTGCACGCCGTACTGGGCGGCGAAGGTCGGGTAGACGGCGGGGTCTTTCGTCTCCCACTTGATGTGGCTGCTCTCGGAGGCGTAGCGGTCCAGCAGCTTTGTGATGATGGCGTCCTCGCTGCCCGTCTCGGCCAGATAATAGATGGTGACATCCTGCGTCAGGGCGTGGGCGATGTCCCTGGAGCTGTCGCTGAGGGTGTAGAGCCCGGCCTCCGAGAGGTCGAACTCGGTGTACTTCGTCGGAACGGCCTGGACGATGAGGTTGAGCAGGACGGCCAGCACGACCACCAGCACCGTGACCGCCGAGGCATAGATGCCGCTGCGCAGCCGCAGACGTTCCAGCGGGCCTGCGCTCTTTTTCTCAAATTTCTTCATGGTCTTGTCCCCCCTCTCAGTTCCAGCGGCGCTTCTCGATGCCCTGCGCCGTAAAGAAGAGGAAGAGCACCGTCACCGTCAGATAATAGACCAGCGTGGGGATGGAGAAGCTGTTGTTGACGAACTCCTCAAAGGGCGCAAACAGGCAGAGGGCGCTCAAGGCAGCGCTGAACGCCTCGGTGAGCCATGCGCTGCGCAGCAGGAACAGGGCGCTCAGCCCGGCGCAGAGGGCCGCAAAGCAGAAGCAGCCCAGCGTGAAGCTCCGGGTGCGCAGACCAACTGCAAGGGAGACTCCCGCCGACAGAGCCGTAAAGACCACCAGTGCCACGGCGCTCCCGGCGTTGAACATACTGCGGAGGCTGGGCATCATATAGGCCAGCAGCAGGGCCGAAAAGCCCATGACTGCCGCGATGATCTGGTTCTCCGTGAAGCCGGAGCAAAACTCGCAGACGGCAATGGCCGCACAGCCCAGCAGGAAATAGCACAGCAGCGCAGCGAAATTCGCCCCGCAGGCCGAGGCCGTGCCGCCCAGCAGCCAGAGCACGACGATCATGATGCCGTCGGCCAGACAGGGCAGCGCGAACACGG